>ERZ856578.389-NODE-389-length-90390-cov-49.986004_pt1 | contig 90390 bp, 69 predicted proteins | sample MGYA00514384_ERZ856578 | MGnify/ENA primary metagenome ERZ856578 (study PRJEB29103, sample SAMN06111958) | human gut metagenome | biome: human gut; feature: ankylosing spondylitis patient; material: healthy_person | host: Homo sapiens | place: China:Hangzhou... | reverse complement strand
GACGCCAAGATAGAATATGAACTTCCGGTACCTGTTTTCAAATTCTTAATTATCTTCGATAATGTACCGAACGAAAGAACTTCAACGGCCGCCCATACAGGTACTTCTCCATCATGATTGTCAAAATTATGTTTGATGAACACATCATTAGAACGAGCAATTTCTGATGCTACAGTAGCCATATTCTGCCAATACCGTTTTTTCTCTTTAAAAATCGATGAATCTTGCAAAACAAGTGGTTCTCCGTGTATAAGCAATGCTTCCACCAATCGCACTCTCAAAGCAACCTCAATCTTAGAAATCATTGGAAAAACCAAAGCAGATAATTCCTGATCAAATTGATACAATTTTATAATATCTTCAAACTTTGTTCCCGAAACATACTTCTTTGCAGCATTATCATATAATTGAAACGAATAACCTCTCAAACGATAAAATCCAATTGACTTCAATGCCTTCTCTACATCTTCTTGAGATGTAATCTTCATTCCTGCATCCACATAAGATTGCACCTGCTGTTCTATTGTTAATATTTGTTTTGGATATTGATACATAAAACACCCCATAAATAAGAAAGTCCCACCGGGTTGCGCATGAAAAATCAGAGGCGTGGTGGGTTCTGTTAATGTTATTATACAGCTTTCAATGCCACTGTCAAGATTGTTTTTGTAAAAAGTTGCCTCGCCTCGACTAATCCCTGGTCTCCATCAGAATCACTTTTCCACATACAAAAGAAATCTTCACTTCATCTTCTGCAAATTCATTACTCACACACAGACTGTCCCCTGCAGAAAGCAGATGATTCTGCAACGGGTATTTTGCTCCGCTGATACTGAAATCTTCTACAGGAAGTTCCAGTGGAAATACGGAAAAATATTTTCCAAAAGCTTCCGCTCTCGTCAGCGTGATCCCATGCTCTAAAATCCGGATCCGGTTATGACTGTCCAGGATCATTGCCTCTGAACCTGCTGCCAGTGCAATATTCAGGCACTGGATATTCGCCCAGAGATGATCGATCCGGTTTCCTGTTCCTCCAAGGATATAAATTTCCTTTCTTCTAAGTCCCAGGCATAACCGGAGTGCGATTTCTGTATCAGAAGCATCTTTTACAGGATTAAACTCCCGAATTGGTACATTTTCCTCTGTCCGGTAATATTCCACGATCTCTCTTGGGACGCTGTCGAAATCTCCGACAATATAATCCGGTTTGATCTCATTTTCGTATAAAAACTGAAGTCCTTTATCTACCCCGATAATAAACTCTGTCTCCTCTGACTGAAGGATCGGAAGTACAAATTCTTTTTCCAGGATTCCTCCGCTCACGATCACAGTTCTCTTACTCATGACTCTTTAATATCTCCATAAATTCTTCTGTATTTTTTCTGATGTCTCCCTTAAATATGCCTGAACCGGAAACCATAATATTTGCTCCTGCATCCAATACTTCCGCAACATTTGCATGGTAGATACCGCCATCCACTTCAATATCTGTCTTCAATCCCTTTTCATCCAGCATTTTTCTCAGTTCCCTGATACGATCCAGTGATTCCGGAATAAACGCCTGGCCTCCAAAGCCCGGCTCTACTGACATGACCAGGAACATATCAGCCTGATCCAGATACGGAACAAATGCCTCCACCGGAGTTTTTGGCTTAATCGAAATCCCCGCCTTCACACCTGCTGCATGGATCTTGTCGATCGTCGCCTGCAGATCTTCACATGCCTCTAAATGAACCGTGATGATATCCGCTCCTGCTTTTGCAAATTCTTCCACATAGCGGATCGGTTCTGTGATCATCAGATGTGCATCCAGTATCTGCGAAGTATATCCTTTGATACAGGAAAGTACCGGCATTCCAAAAGAAATACTTGGTACAAAAATCCCATCCATTACATCAAAATGAATATATTCTGCTCCTGCTGCCTCTGTCACTTTAAGCTGCTCTCCGAGGACTTTAAAATCCGCAGAAAGGATCGATGGTGCTAACACATTCTTCATTTCTAATACCTCTTCTTTTCTTTTAATTCACGATACATCTCTGTATAATCTTCATAGCGTATCTTATGGATTGCTCCGCTCTCTACTGCTTCTTTCACTGCACATCCCGGTTCATGAATGTGGTCGCAGCCGTTAAACCTGCATTTTCCTTCATACGGAGAAAATTCCGGAAAATAATATTTCAGTTCTTCTTTTTCAAAATCATTCACATAAAGGGAACTGAATCCCGGTGTATCCATAATATAGGAATCCGGACTGATCATGATCAGTTCGGAATGCCTCGTGGTATGCTTTCCTCTTGCAATTTTTCTGCTGATACTTCCGGTTTCCATCTGTACGCCTGACTGGAGCAGATTGATCAGAGAGGACTTTCCTACTCCTGACGGACCTGCGATGGAAGTCGTCTTTCCTTTCAGCATCTGCTTTAATTTTTCTATATTTTCTTCTTTCTTTGCACTGGTAAACAGCACCGGATAGCCACAGGACGCATAAACTTCCTCCAATTCTGCAATCTCAGGATGTTCTGCAAGATCGGTCTTATTAAAACACAAAATGACCGGAATCTCTTTCCGCTCCATCATAACCAGAAATCGATCCAGCAGATTGTAGTGCGGCTTTGGTTCCGTTACCGCAAATACGACCAGTGCCTGATCTATATTGGCCACTGCCGGACGGATCAGTTCATTTTTCCTCGGCAGGATTTTCGTTACATTTCCGATTTTTTCTTCTTCATCCAGGACTTCCAGCTCCACTTCATCTCCAACTAGTGGTTTAATGCCATTCTTCCTGAATGACCCCTTTGCTTTACATTCATAAAGACCGGATTCTACTACATTCACGTAGTAGAATCCGGCAATTCCTTTTATAATCTTTCCCTGCATATATTACTGCTCTCTGCTTTACTCTGTACCGTCTTCACCGGATGGATCCGATGGCTGTGGTCCTTTACTTACCATATACTGAATGGAAGTTCCCTCTTCCACCTGGGTTCCTGCACTGACAGACTGGTAAAATACCTGTCCTTTCGGATAATCATCACTGTAGTCTTCTCCAAGATATTCGGCTGTAAGACCTGCCTGCTGGAGCAACTTCTCTGCCGTCGTCTTATTAGAAGAAAGGATATTCGGTACTGTAGTCACTTTCAGCTTTGGTCCTTTACTTACCACATAGCTGACCGTTGCTCCTTTTGATACCTGCTTTCCGGATGCCGTTCCCTGTGAAATGACTATTCCCGCTGCTACAGAATCACTATATTCTTCACTGGCACTTCCCTGAAGTCCTGCCGCTGCAAGTGCTGACTCAGCTTCTGACTGGCTCTTTCCTTCAATGGACGGAACAGTTGCCGGCTGTGAACCAAGACTGACAACGATCGTAACTTCTGATCCTTCATCCACTTCTGTACCCTCACCCGGTTCTACTGAAATAACTTTTCCTTCTTCCACTGAATCACTGTACTGCGGATCTCCTTTTACAACAACAAGATTCGCTGCTTTGATGGCGGCCTCTGCATCCGATTCATCTTGTCCGATGACAGACGGAACTTTGGTACTCTTTGCCTCCTCACCGGTACTGAGAACAACTTCCACGGTACTATGCCGCTTCACCTTCTCCCCTTTCCCCGGTGACTGACTCATGATCTGATTCTTTTTATATTCATTCGATGGCTTTTTATCTACTACATCGATTCCAAGATCATACTTTTTCAGCTCTTTTGTAGCTTCTTCTACTGTCATGCCACGGACATCAGGCACTTTGACCTTCTCCGACTGAGTGACGGTCGCATTCCCCGAACCTTTAAAGATTCCGACTGCATTTCCGACAAGGAACAGGATCAGCAGTGCGATCACTACACCTGCCACAATCATCAGAATCCGCATGATCTTCTTTGTATCAGGATTTACATCCTTCTTTTTTCCTCTTCCTGAAGAACGGCGGTCACGTTCATCCTCGTCATCTTCATCGTCATAGTCATCATCATACTCGTCGTCTTCATCGTCGTAGTCATCATCATACTCGTCGTCTTCATCATCATAGTCTTCATCATACTCATCGTCCTCGTCATAACCACGCTCCCGCTGAAGACGTTCTACTTCTTCCGGTGACATAACAACAGTCCGGTCACTTCTCCGTCTGCCCCCAAGGACAACAAAATCGCCTTCCGGGTCAACCAGCGAGTGCTTCAGATCCTGTAACAGCTCATCGCAGCTCTGATATCGCATCGCCGGATTTTTCTGTGTACATTTCATAATGATACATTCCAGACTGTACGGGATATCCGGTACTTCTTCCGCCGGAGACTTGATTTCCTCCTGCAGGTGCTTCAACGCCACTGTCACAGTAGAATCCCCATCAAACGGAACATGACCGGTGATCATCTCATACATGGTAATGCCGGCAGAATAAAGATCACTCTTCTCATCGACAATTCCGCCTCTTGCCTGCTCCGGTGATGTATAGTGAACGGATCCCATTACACTGGTGCTGATCGTTTGCGTAGACGTAGTCGCCCGTGCAATACCGAAATCTGTTACCTTTACTTTTCCTTCTTTCGAAATAATAATATTCTGAGGCTTGATATCCCTGTGAATAATATGACAGTTATGTGCCGCCTGAATCCCCGTCACCATCTGAATTGCAATGCTGATGGTCTCCTTGGCTGAAAGCTTTCCTTTTTTCTCGATATAATCTTTCAGCGTAATTCCTTCAACCAGTTCCATGACCATATAATATAAGCCACGATCCTGTCCTACATCATAAACGTTCACCACATTCGGATGCATCAGTCCTGCAGCCGCCTGTGCTTCGCTCAAAAACTTCTTAATAAATGTCTCGTCCGAACGGTAATCGCTCTTGAGAACCTTAATCGCAACAAAACGGTTCAGCTTATGGTCTTTTCCTTTATATACATCTGCCATACCTCCGGAACCGATACGGCCGAGTATCTCGTACCGCTTTCCTAAGAAAACTCCTTCTTTAATCATATACTCACCTCATCTGCAAATGGTTCGATCAGAACGATTCCAATATTATCTGTACCGCCGTTCTCTTTGGCAGCATTCACAAGGTTCTGCCCTGCTTCTACAATGTCTCTTGCTCCCTGTACAATATGGAAAAGTTCTTCATCTTCCACCATATTGCTCAGACCGTCTGTACACATCAGTATAATATCTCCCCTTTTCAGACGATGCTCGTAAAAATCTACATCGACATCTGCTTTTGCCCCGATCGCCCTGGTAATAATATTCTTATCCGGGTGATGCTTTGCTTCTTCCGGTTTGATACCGCCCAGACGTACCATCTCTTCTACCAGTGAATGGTCTTTCGTCAACTGCTGTATTCCGTGATTGATCAGATAGAGACGACTGTCTCCCACATTCGCAAAATACATCATCTGATTCATGATCGTAGCTGCTACGACCGTTGTTCCCATCCCCTTGAGATGTTCGTCCTTCGATGCCTCCCGGATGATCTCCCGGTTTGCCGTCTTAATAGCATTTACAAGGACTCTCTCGATATCTTCGCCCTGGCTTTTCTCCAGCTCACGCTGCAATACTTCCACGGTATACTTGGAAGCATAGTCGCCTGCCTGATGTCCGCCCATTCCGTCTGCCACCACAAACAGATTCCGAAGGATACCAAGTGGTCTTCCTCCTTCAAAAACGTAATCCTGATTCACCTGTCGTACCATTCCGACATCCGTTATTGAAAATGTCCTCATACTTCTTCTCCTTCTGCCACATCCGCCTTTACATAGCTGCGTCTGAGCTGACCGCAGGCCCCATCAATATCAGAGCCCATTTCCCTTCTTATAGTAACATTTATTCCGCTTTTTTCAAGTTTATTTTTGAAATTCAGGGCATTTTTGCGGCTTGGGCGTACAAAATCACGCTCTCTTACCGGATTCACCGGGATCAGATTCAAATGACAGTTTCTCGGCTTTAAAAGTGCCGTCAGTTCCCTTGCATCTTCCTCTGTATCATTGACTCCATGTACCAGACTGTATTCAAAGGTCACTCTGCGTCCTGTCTCACGGAAATAGGTATCGCAGGCATCCAGCACTTCCGGGAGATGATATTTATTTGCTACCGGCATCAGCCTTTTTCTCTTTTCCTGCGTAGAACCATGCAGGGATAATGCAAGCGTGATCTGTAAATGTTCTTTTGCCAGTTCCAGGATTTTCGGAACGATCCCGCAGGTAGATACTGTCACATTTCTCTGACTGATATTCAAACCGTGTTCATCCGTAAGCAGATGTACAAAATTCAGGAAATTTTCGTAATTATCCAGTGGCTCTCCCGTTCCCATGACTACCACATTGGATACTCTTTCCTGCGTGATCTTCTGAATCTGATAGATCTGCCCCAGCATCTCCGAAGAAGACAGGTTTCTCTGCAGACCTCCGATCGTAGAAGCACAGAATGCACATCCCATCCGGCAGCCTGCCTGTGAAGAAATGCAGACGGAATTACCATGCTTATAACGCATCAGGACACTTTCGACTACATTTCCGTCATATAACTGGAATAAGAATTTATTCGTCCCGTCAATCTGCGAGATCTGACGCTCCAGCATTTTCACCGGAAGGATCACATACTCCTCTTTCAGCTTTTCCCGTAACGCTTTTGACAGATTCGTCATCTCATCAAAATCATCTGCCAGCTTTACATGAAGCCATTCATAAACCTGCTTTGCACGGAATGGTTTTTCCCCCAGTGCCTCCATCTCTTCTTTTAATCTGTCGTATCCATAAGCCCGGATATCCTTCTTCATATCAGTTCTCCCCGTTCTTTTTTAACCTTGCTATAAAAAATCCATCACTGCAATGTATACCCGGAAGTAACTGGATGCATCCTTCCTCTTCTACCGACTCTGCCAGTTGCGGGCAAAGCTTCTCTCTGATACTGTTCAGAGAAAACTGCGGGTACTTTTTCAAAAACCAGTGTACATTCTCCTCATTTTCCATGGGGTCGATGGTACAGGTACTATATAATAATGTACCTCCTTTTTTTACCATTGCCTGTGCATTTTCAAGAATCTTTCTCTGCAGTCCAGCCAGTTCTTTCAGGTCTTCCTCTTTCACCCGGTATTTCAGATCCGGTTTCTTTCCAAAGACTCCCAGCCCGGAACAGGGCAGATCTGCAAGGACAATATCTGCTTTTTCTTTCCATGCTTCATCCGGTACGGTTGCATCCCTGCAGACCGCATGAATATTTTCAAGTTCCATCCTGGCAATATTTTCTTCAATGAGTCCTACTTTATATTCCGTCAGATCCCTGGCTTCTACTTCGCCTTTTTTCGCTTCATTTCGGTCAGTTATCCACAGTTTCTCCGCAATATGTAAGGATTTTCCACCCGGAGCAGCACAGATATCCACAATTTTATTCCCTGCTTCCGGGGCTGCCAGCTCTGCCACCAGCATAGAACTTACATCCTGCACAGTAAACCAGCCTTTCCAGAAGCAGTCCAGGCTTTCAAGATAATCATATCCGCTGATGAAAAAGGCGTACGGCAGATAAGGATGCTCCTGCACAGTTACCCCTTCCTGTTCCAGTTCCTTTTTCAGTTGCTCCGGAGTTACTTTATTCTGACAGCACCGGATCGTGACCGGCCTTTCTTTCAGGAAATCGGCTGCCATGGTACGGGTGACTTCCTCCCCATAACTTTTTTCCCACAGCCTGAGAATCCATGTCGGAATAGAATATTGGATTGAAAGTGCCTCAATTCCTTCCTGCGGATAGTCCAATGTATCCAGTCCTCTTGCCACACTCCGCAGCACTCCGTTCACATACCCCTTTAATCCTGAAAAGCCTTTTCTTACTGCCAGTTTGACTGCCTCGCTGCACACCGCATGATCCGGTACGCTGTCCATATATTTTAACTGGTAAACTCCGCTTCTTAAGATATTGCGGATCACCGGTTTCATCTTCTTCACTTTTACTTTCGAGAACTGATCCAGAATATAATCGATCTCAATCAGATGCTCCAGCGTTCCCTCGGTCACCCTGGTAATAAACGCACGCTCTTTCTTCTCAAGGTATTGATATTTCGACAGTACCTCTCCGAGAATTTTATGGCTGTATGCTCCATTTTCTGTTATTTCCATCAATACTGCGAGAACGATTTCCCGCTCATTGACCTGTCTGCCCATCTTTTTCCTCCAGCATTTCTGTTCTGCACTTTAATCGTCTCTGCGTCCTCTTGTAAGGATCAGAAGACGTAATAACTGTAAAATCTGTGCCGCTGCACTTGCCACATACGTCAGTGCCGCTGCTCCCAGTACTTTCTTCACACCGCTGATCTCTTCAGGATGCAACATTCCTGCCGTCTCCAGAACATTTACTGCCCGGTGTGACGCATTGAACTCTACCGGTAAAGTCACAATCTGAAAAAGGACTGCCAGTGAAAACAACAGGATTCCCAGATTGATCAGCATTGCGGACATCTGCCCGTTGAACATCAGTCCAATAATGATCAATGGCCACGAGATCATAGAACCAAAATTTGCCGCCGGCACTAAAGCAGAACGGACAGAAAGCGGTGCATACCCTACCTGATGCTGCACTGCATGACCACATTCATGTGCTGCGACACCGATTGCTGCAACGGAAGTCGAATGATAAACCGGATCTGATAATGCCAGTGTCTTGTTCGTTGGATTATAATGATCTGTCAGATTTCCTGAAATATGGATGATCTGTACATCATAAATGCCGTTCCGATGCAAAATCTTTTCTGCCGCATCCCTTCCCGTCATGCCTGAATAACTGCGTACATTAGAATATCTTGCAAACGTGCTTTTTACTTTTGCCGATGCCAAAAGGCTTAATACCACACCGATCAGTACTAATATATAAGTCCAGTCATAATAATAGTAGAACATCTTCTCTGCCTCCTGAATTTAAATTCTGTCCATTTTCCTGCTCTATGCTTCTGTTGTAAATACAGTTCCCGGCTTCAGGCTATATCCTCTTAAAAATGCATCCGCATCCATCCGCTTTTTCCCCGGAATCTGAAGCTGCAGCACCTTCAGTCGTCCTTCACCTGTCTGTACTGTAAAGCTGTCTTTTTCCACTGCAACGACAGTTCCTGCCACTGTCTGTGATTCTCCCTGAAACTTTTCTGTCTCTGTTCCGCCTGCCTGCACACCCGCTCCCGGCTCTGCTTTCGCTTTCCAGATCTTCATCACCTTTCCGTCCCAGTGAGTATAGGCACTTGGCCAGGAATTTAAACCACGAACCAGCCGTTCGATCTCAACGGCAGATCTGCTCCAGTCGATATTTCCAAGCTTTTTATCCAACATCCGTGCATAAGCGGTGGGACTTTCTCCCTGCTTTTCAAAGGTTGCTGTATGTGTTTCCACTGCTTTCAGCGTCTCCACGCATAATGCCGCACCTGCAGCTGCCAGTTTATCATGCAGTGACTCACCGGTCTCGTCCGGTGTGATCTCAACTTCCGTCTTCTGGATCATATCTCCTGTATCCAGTCCTTCATCCATCTGCATGGTCGTTACTCCGGTCACACTTTCTCCGTTGATGATCGCCCACTGGATCGGTGCTGCACCACGGTACTTTGGAAGAAGTGAGGCATGCACATTGATGCACCCATATGGTGTCATTTCCAGAATTGACTTTGGAAGGATCTGTCCAAATGCAATCACAACCATAACATCTGCCTGATATTTTCTTAATTCTTCCACACACTCAGGATCCCTGATCTTCTTCGGCTGATACACCGGGATTCCATGCTTCATTGCCGCTGCTTTCACCGGTGTGGGCTGCATTTCTTTGCCTCTCCCCTTCGGCTTGTCCGGCTGCGTTACCACCAGACACACTTCATGTCCTGCTTCGATCAGTGCCTCCAGCGTTCCCACTGAAAAATCCGGCGTTCCCATAAAGATAATCTTCATCATGATCCTCCCTTTTTTTATTCTTCTCTGCAATGTCTGTATTTCAGAGATTTTCAGTCTTCCGGTTCCTCCACCGGTTCTACATCATGCAGTCCGTCTTCCACCTTATCCACATAAAGATGCCCTGAAAGATGATCGATCTCATGGCAGAATGCTCTTGCAAGAAGTCCTTCTCCCTCGATTTCAAATTCTTCCATCTCTTCATTCAATGCCCGCACTTTCACATAATTCGGACGTGTCACAATGCCCCATTTTCCCGGAACACTCAGGCATCCTTCTTCTCCGGTCTGCTCACCGGAAGTCTCGATGATCTCCGGGTTGATCAGTACGATCGGTCCCTCGCCTACATCGATCACCACGATCTGCTTGAGGATTCCTACCTGTGGTGCTGCCAGACCGACTCCCATCTTTTCATACATCGTATCCAGCATATCACCAATCAGAATCTTTGTCCTGATGGTCATTTTCTTTACTTCTTTACATTGCTTTCCGAGAATTTCATCCCCGATTTCTCTTACTTCTCTGATTGCCATAACCTTCTCCTTCTTAATCTTACCTTATCTTAATTTTACCTTATCTTAATCGATGACTTTTGTCCGACAGGATCTGTCGCTTCTACGCCAATATTTCTCTTTTATTCTCACAGGTTCATCGGATTAAAATCAAACTGGATCCTCAGCTTTGCAAAGCCTGAATTGATCTCAATATACTGCTCCATCAGATCTTTTACCCGGATCAGCGTTCTGTATTCCGGTGCTTTAATATAGATTACCCGGCGGTAAATATCTTTAATCTTATCTACTCCCGGACTTGCCGGACCGATCACTTCCAGTGGTGCTTTTCCTTTGATCCTTAAGACATATTCTTTCAAATATTTACACCCAGTCTCCAGAAGCCGTTCATCTTCTCCTGCTGCCAGCACAGCCATCAGTTCTTCTGCCGGAGGATACCCCAGCAGCTCCCTGTACCGGATCTCCTGCTCATAAAAAGCTTTATAATCCTGTGCCGCAGCAGCTTTGATTGCATAATGCTCCGGGGAATAAGTCTGAATGACCACTTCTCCCTCCCGCATCCCTCTTCCGGCACGTCCTGCTGCCTGCGTCAGCAACTGAAAGGTTCGTTCCCCTGAACGGTAATCATCGGTATACAATGACATATCTGCTGCCAGCACCCCCACCAGCGTCACATTCGGGAAATCATGTCCCTTTACGATCATCTGCGTTCCTACCAGCACATCCGCCTCTTCATTGGCAAATGCTGAAAGAATTTTTGTATGTGCATCTTTCTTTTTCGTCGTATCCATATCCATCCGCAGGACTTTTGCCTGTGGGAAACGTCGTCTCACCATCTCCTCGATCTGCTGCGTTCCGGCTTTAAATTCTCCGATAAAACCGGACCCGCACTCCGGGCAGACCCGAATCTTCGGCTGCTCATATCCACAGTAATGGCAGACCATTTTCCCTCCTTTATGAACGGAAAGGGATACATTGCAGTGTGGACACTGGATCACATGTCCACACTCCCTGCAGGACACAAATCCCGAATATCCACGCCGGTTCAAAAACAGTATGATCTGCTCTCCCCGCTCCAGCCGCTCTTCCATCAGACTTTGCAGCTTCCCGCTCAGGATCGTATGATTCCCGTTCTTCAGTTCTTCCCGCATATCTACAGTATACACCTTTGCCATCTGCTGCATTCTGGAACGATGCCGCATTTCATACAGAACATACTCACCCTTCCTCGCCCGGTACATCGCCTCCATCGAGGGCGTCGCACTTCCAAGGACAACGCTTGCATCCTCTTCTTTTGCTCTCTGGATCGCAGTTTCCCGTGCATGATACCTGGGAATCTGCTCACTTTTGTAAGTCGGCTCATGTTCCTCGTCGATCACCACCAGTCCAAGATTCGGAAATGGTGTAAACAGGGCAGAGCGGGGACCGATCATCACATCGATCTCTCCCCGCTTTGCACGCATCATCTGATCATAACGTTCCCCCGCAGAAAGCCTGGAATTCATAATTGAAACCCGGTCTCCGAACTTCCTGTAAAACCGCATGACAGTCTGATACGTCAGTGCGATCTCCGGGATCAGAACGATCGCCTGTCTGCCATGTTCCACAACCGTATGGATCATTTCCATATAAACTTCCGTCTTGCCGCTCCCTGTCACTCCATGGATGAGATATGTCTTTCGCTTTCCCGCCAGATAATCCTCACGGAATCCCCGGATTACCTGCTCCTGTTCTGAAGTAAAGGTGATGGTTCGCTCCTGCTGCGTTCCCTGCTGCACCGGATTACGGTAGATCTGCTCGGATTCGAGCTTCAGTACTCCCTGCTCTTCTAACGCACGGATCACCGGCAGGGTAATATTCAGCTTTCCGGTCACCAGTTCATAATCTAAAAGCCGGTCTGCAAGCAATGCTTCCAGCAGTCTTGCCCGTGCCTTCTGGTTCTTTTTTCTATAAAATGCAAGCTTTTCTTCTCCTTCTTTTTCCGAAAGGAGAAGCCGTAAATGCTTCTTTACCTTTGCATTCTCTTTCTGCCTGATCGGCAGAACGGTCTTGAGCGACTGGATCATTGTCCCGCCATAATGCTCTTTCATCCATGCCGCAAGAGCAATCAGCCTGGTCTCAATCTCCATTCCCTTTTCAGAAATAGACAGGATGGATTTCACTTTGGAAAGGTCGTATTCGCATTTTTCCGAAAAACCTGTCACGTATCCTTTGATCTGCCGGTTTCCTTTTCCGAATGGCACAACCACTTCCATTCCCGGTTGAAGTCTTGACTCCAGTTCTTCCGGGATGCGGTACTGAAAGATCTTATCCAGTTTTTCATGTTGAATATCTACTATTACATCTGCAAACACGCTTTTCCTGCCACACTTCCTGCTTATTTTCGGTTCTGACTTTTTATCCCGATTTTACTGCCCTGCTTTTATTCAGGACCTACTTATTCTGATCCTTCTCCTGCTTTTCTTCTTTCAGTTCCTCAAGAACTTCTGCAATCAGGACTCTCTCATCCATCGGATATTTCACGCCTTTGATCTCCTGATAATCCTCATGCCCTTTTCCTGCAAGCACGATCACATCTCCCACTTCACCGTGACTGATGGCATACTTGATGGCCTCCTTACGGTCACAGATCTCTACGTATTTTCCATTGGTTTTTCCAATACCGGTCTTGATATCATCAATGATCGCCTGCGGCTCTTCAAATCTCGGGTTATCCGAGGTAATGATCGTCAGGTCTGCCAGTCTTCCTGAAACCTCTCCCATCTCAAACCTTCTGTCTCTGGAACGGTTTCCCCCGCATCCAAATAAGCATACCAGACGCTTCGGATGATATTCTTTCAATGTGGTCAGAAGACTCTCCAGACTCATCGCATTATGAGCATAATCGATCATCAGCGTAAAATCATCCGACACTTTGACCATCTCAATTCTTCCCTTTACCTTTGCCTTTTTCAGGGCATCTTTGATCAGTTCTGCCAGTACTTCAAAATGTCTGCATACCGAGATCGCAGTCAGAGAATTGTAGACGCTGAACGTTCCCGGAGTGTCGATCTCAACATCAAACTCCATCACTCCGGCTACATGATATGCCACTCCCAGATATCCCGGTCTGGATACCAGCCGCACATTTTCTGCACGCAGATCTGCCTTTTCTGAAAATCCAAAGGTCTCCACTTTACAGGTTGCCCCTGAGAAAACATCCTCAAAATACTGGTCATCCACATTCGCGATCCCAAGTCTGCACTGCTTGAACAGAAGTCCCTTACATCTCTTATAATCTTCAAAATCTTTATGTTCATTCGGGCCGATATGATCTCTTCCGAGATTCGTAAAAATACCGATCTCAAACGGAATCCCTGCTGTCCTGTGGAGCATCAGTCCCTGCGAAGACACCTCCATGACCACGCAGTCACATCCTTCTTTTACCATCTCTGCAAAATACTGATGGATCGTATAGGACTCCGGTGTCGTATTGGCTGCAGGGATCTTTTTCTCTCCGATGATCGCCTCGATCGTTCCGATCAGTCCGACCTTATGTCCTGTCTCCTCCAGAATAGACTTGATCATATAAGTGGTCGTCGTCTTTCCCTTTGTACCGGTAATTCCCACAATCTTCAGCTTCTCTGCCGGATACCCAAAATACGCTGCTGACATCAGTGCCAGTGCATATCTCGTATCTTCGACTTTAATGACCGTCACATCTGCCGGCACTTCCACATCTTTCTCCACAACGACTGCAGCCGCTCCTTTTTCTGCAACTTCTGCCGCATACTTATGACCGTCTGACACTGCACCGCTGATGCAGACAAAGACAGACCCGTTCTCTACTTTTCTTGAATCATTGATCAAGGTTGTCACTTCCGTTTCTGCACTTCCCTGAACCACTTTATATTCCAATCGCTCCAATAATGTATCTAATCTCACAACGCTTCCCTCCTTGCATAGACTTTCACTGCTATAGCATAACATAATTTTTCTTTATGTGCCACTTTTTCTCCTGCCTCTGCTGCCCACACTGCCTGTGCCGGGCAATGCATTTTTCTGCTCTCACTTTTTCTTCGGACGGTACAGAGTTCCTTTTATAACAGTATCTTTCCCAAAACGGCTGTTCAATTCCTCCAGTGCCGCTTTCAGTTTCTTATGCTTTTCATCCGGTTCTTCCGGTGGCTTCAGGTCAAAAAGGGTCAACTGCTCCGGTGCGGACTCTTCCACCAGCTTAGAAGTCCTGATCCCCAGCAGTCTTACCGGCTCTCCGCTCCATAACTCCTGAAATAATTTCCCCGCCTTTTCAAGCAGTACCTCCGGCTGTGCGGACGGCTTTTCCAGCTGCATCTGATGCGATGCATTCCGAAAATCAAAATACCGGATCTCCACACTGAGCATTCCGGCTTTTTTCCCTGCTTTCTTCAATCTTATGCCGACACTCTCTGCCAGATTCTTCAGCACTTTTTCTGCTTCTTCATAGGTGACTGCATCTTCCGCCAGTGTCGTTGAATTTCCGATTCCTTTTGCCTCATCCGGTACAGACTGCACTTGATCATCTCCGATCCCGTTGGCGAACTCCCACAGCATACGCCCATGACTTTTCAGATGAAGCTCGATCAGTGCCTCCTCTGACCTTGCCAGGTCACCGATCGTATTGATCTCCAGCTTTTTCAGTATTTCCACACTGGATCTGCCTGCCATATACAGCTCACTGACCGGAAGCGGCCACATCTTCTGCCGGATCTCATCCGGGAAAAGGGTATGCGTCTTATCCGGTTTTTCAAAGTCTGAAGCCATCTTTGCCAGCAGCTTATTCTCTGAAATACCAATATTCACCGTAAAACCAAACTTCCTCTTCACACCCTCCCTGATCCATTCAGCTCCCGCCTGCGGAGACGGAAATCTGTCTGCGATCTCCGTAAAATCCATATAACATTCATCCACACTGACCTGCTCAATCTCCTCCGTAAATGAACGCAGATACTCCATCAGTCTCTGGCTCTTCTCATGATACATTTTATGATCCGGTGCTCTCATGATAAGATTCGGGCATTTCCGGAATGCATTTACAACCGGTTCCCCCGTCCTGATCCCGTACTTTTTTGCCGACGGAGACTTTGCAAGGACAACCCCGTGACGGGACTTCTGATCCCCGCCAATGATCGCAGGAATCTGCCGGAGATCTACTTTCCCCCCATTTTTCAGCTCCTCTACTGCCGTCCAGCTTAAATATGCAGAATTTACATCAATATGAAAAATTATTTTCCGCATAGAATGCTCCCCTTTTATATGATAGTCAGATATCTTTCATTTCTTGTATACATTAAAAATCCCCGTGATACAGTACTTTTATTGTACCATACCACGGGGGGCTTTTCATCTCTTTCTTCTTTGCTCTCTTCCGACTATCAATTTATGCCGTCCAGCTTATCCCTGCTTTACCACAGCCTCCAGTTTTCCATCTCTGACATCGATCAGAATTGTATCACCCCGACCGACATTTCCTGCAAGGATCAGTCTTGCTGCAAGCGTCTCCACATTTTTCTGCAGATACCGCTTCAGTGGTCTTGCACCATACATCGGATCGTATCCGCCTTCCACTACAAAATCTTTTGCAGCTTCTGTCAGTTCGATCTGAAGTTCTTTTTCTTCCAGCCGACGGTTTACATCTTTGACCAGCAGATCAATAATCGAGCGGATATTGGTCTTCGTCAGTGGCTTGAACATAATGATCTCATCCAACCGGTTCAGAAATTCCGGTCTGAAATGAGCTTTCAGGTCATTCATTGTCATTTCCTGACACTGTTCGTCAATAGATCCGTCTTCTTTGATGCCCTCCAACAGATAATTTGCTCCGATATTGGAGGTCATGATCAGGATCGTATTCTTGAAATCGACCGTGCGTCCCTGAGAATCTGTGATTCGTCCGTCATCAAGTACCTGTAACAGCACATTAAAGACATCCGGGTGGGCTTTCTCGATCTCATCAAAAAGAACAACCGAATATGGTTTTCTTCTGACTGCTTCTGTCAACTGTCCGCCTTCATCATATCCGACATATCCCGGAGGAGCTCCGATCAGTCTGGACACGGAATATTTCTCCATATACTCACTCATGTCAATACGGACCATATTATTCTCATCGTCGAACAGACTCTGAGCAAGTGCTTTTGCAAGTTCCGTCTTACCGACTCCGGTCGGACCAAGGAACAGGAATGAACCGATTGGCTTACTCGGATCTTTGATTCCGGCTTTGGAACGGATGATTGCCTCCGTTACAAGTTCTACGCCTTCGTCCTGACCAACCACACGCTTATGCAGTTCATCTGCAAGATGGAGCGTCTTATTTCTCTCACTTTCATTTAATTTTGCTACCGGAATACCCGTCCATCTTGAAACGATTCGTCCGATTTCTTCATCTGTCACCGCTTCATGCACAAGGGAAAGATCTTTGGCTTTCACCCGTTCTTCCTCTTCTTCCAACTGCTTCTGCAATTGTGGGAGTTTTCCATATTGCAGTTCTGCCGCCTTATTCAGATCATATTCTCTCTGTGCTTTCTGAATTTCCTTATTGACCTGCTCGATCTCCTCACGGATCTTCTGAACATGCTCAACCGATTTCTTTTCATTCTCCCACTGGACTTTCTTACCTGCATACTGCTCTTTCAGTTCTGCCAGCTCTTCCTGCAGATGCTCCAGCCGTTCTTTACTCAGACGGTCTTCTTCTTTTTTCAATGCAGACTCTTCAATTTCCATCTGCATTACACGCCGACGCAGTTCATCCAATTCTGTCGGCATGGAATCAAGTTCTGTCTTGATCAATGCACACGCTTCATCCACAAGATCGATTGCCTTATCCGGCAGGAAACGGTCTGAAATATAACGGTTGGATAGTGTAACTGCAGCTACCAATGCACTGTCGGTAATCTTTACTCCATGGAAAACTTCATACCTTTCTTTCAATCCTCTTAAGATTGAAATGGCATCTTCCACGGTCGGCTCATCTACGAGAACCGGCTGAAAACGACGTTCCAGTGCCGCATCCTTTTCAATATATTTCCGATATTCATCCAGTGTCGTTGCTCCGATACAGTGCAGCTCTCCTCTTGCCAGCATCGGCTTTAACATATTTCCTGCATCCATAGCACCATCTGTCTTACCGGCACCAACAATCGTATGCAGCTCGTCAATGAAAAGGATAATCTTTCCATCACTATTTTTTACTTCCTCAAGAACGGCTTTCAGACGCTCTTCAAATTCTCCCCGGTACTTTGCACCTGCGACCAATGCTCCCATATCCAATGAGAAGATTGTCTTGTCCTTCAGTCCTTCCGGTACATCTCCGCTGACGATCCGCTGGGCAAGTCCTTCTACAACTGCCGTCTTACCTACACCGGGTTCACCGATCAGCACCGGATTATTCTTCGTTTTTCTTGAAAGGATCCGGATCACATTGCGGATCTCTTCATCTCGTCCAATCACCGGATCCAGTTTCTGCTCTCTTGCCCTGTCCACCAGATCCTGACCATATTTATTTAAAGTATCATAAGTTGCCTCCGGGTTATCACTGGTGACTCTCTGATTTCCCCGGACAGTAGAAAGAGCATGCAGGAATCCTTCCCGGCTGATACCAAATTCCCGGAATAATTCTTTCATCTCACGACTCGCATACTTCATCATAGCAAGGAACAGATGCTCAACGGAAATATATTCATCCCCCATCTGCTTTGCCTCATCTTCTGCATGGATCAGAACGTTATTCAGATCCTGACCGACATAAGCCTTGCCTCCCTGGACTTTCGTTCTTTTTCCAATCGCCTGCTCTACACGGTTTACGAAAAGCTGACTCTGGATACTCATTTTTTCAAGCAATTTTAAAATCAGACTGTCATCCTGCGTCAGCAACGCATACAGCAGATGCTCCTGTGCCAGTTCCTGATTGCCATTATCTGCGGCAATCTTCTCGCAATTCTGAACAGCCTGCAAAGAATTCTGCGTAAATTTATTAATATTCATAGTCTTTCCCTCCTTTGAACCACAAGCTTTCTCCACGAAACTCTTCTTTCAGATGATCTGCGGAGTCTTTCTTTCGTGTTCTAGTAGAAATATAGCACGTATTGTTAGCACTGTAAAGAGTTGAGTGCTAATTTTTTAAAAATTTTTGATGTCAGGGTCAAAAGGTCTGAAACCACGTGTGCTTGCACACTGGTGGTAGAATGACCTTGAGACCCGCCCCGATATGAGCATAAAAGTGGGGCGTAAGCACCATGATATGCGAATAGCGGGTAGGATTGTGGGAGTGCGTAGCACGAAACAATCCGTTGGCATCATTGTTGGGGGCTTTTGACCCCAACATCATATTTTTTATAAAGCACATTTTCCTGGACTTCATAATGAGCCTGTCAGCACAGAGGGATTAGACTATCTACGCATTCAGGGCAGCGACCACTGGGTTGTTACTATGAAGGCAGATGATCCTCTTTCACAAAAAAGGATCTGCTCGGTCTTCCGCTGATTCTCCCGGAACGTACCACAATCCAAAGTGAATTAGCCAACTGGTTTGGCAATGATTTTGATAAACTGGACATTATATTTACCAGCAATCTCGGCACAAATGCCGGAGTGATGGCTCTTCACGGACTGGGATTTCTTTTCTGCTGCTTTTTATTTTTATTACTTTCTTTTTCTTTTCTTTGAATAAATCCAGTAAAGCCCGGCTGAACATGCCATATAGATGGCCTCAATTCCTACAGAGATCCGAAATTCCGTTGAATGAATATTCTGAATATTCATTCCCATGATCGGGAATGTAAATAAATGAGGCAGAAGTCCCAGCATACTTCCGGCAAAATAGACTTTATAATCAATTCCAATTGCCCCAAGATACAGGCTCAGGACATCACTCGGTATTTTTCCGATCACCCGGAGAAGAAATGTCAGTATGAACCCATTTCCTGTACAGATCTCTTTTAACTTCTCCGTCTTCGGATACTTCTTCATAATCGAACTGACCATCGTACCGCCACCTTTTTTCCCTATGAGCCAGGGAAGTGTAACCATGATGGCAGCACCGCAGAAATTCACGGCAATGGCAAATTTCATCGGAAAGATCATTCCGCTTACCGCAAAAAGCAGACCGGAATAAATAACGACACTGACGCTTTTTACAGCAAACAGTCCCATCATCATAAAGAATGCTGCCAATAAATTTCCGGGTGTATGGTTCAGGATCTGCTCAGTTGTCAGTTCTTTTCTAAAATAAAAGCATCCTGCAATAATGATACACCACACGATCAGTAATCCGGTCTTCTGCCATTTTTTCATTCCGGTTTCCTCACTTTCTAATTAATTTTTTTCTTTTCTGCGAAATGATCAGTCCCACCAGTATCAAGATCGAACCTGAAACGGATGCGACGGTCATTTTCTCATCCAATACAAACATTGATAATACTACCGTCACGACAGGGGAAACATAGATATATACACTGGTCTTGACGGCTCCAATCCATTTTGTTGATAAATTCCAGAGGAAAAATCCAACAGCACTTGCACCGACACCGAGGAACAGAAAATTGGAGATTACTTCCGGTCGTTTCAATGCGTCCATATCCCACATCGCATGCTGCGAAATAAGCACCGGAATCAGAAAAATAATTCCATAAAAGTAAATTCTTCTTGTTACCGCAGCCGTTGGATAATTCCACTCTTCAATCTTTTTAACAGTCGCAGAATACAATCCCCAGGAAATCATTGCAAGAAAAGCGAGGAAATTACCTGCCGGATTTAAATTCAGGCTTTTCTGCCCGTTCAGGCTGATCAAAATAATTCCGGTTATGGCGATCACAAATCCTATAAAAAAGTTTCTTCCCGGTCGTTCACTTTTAAAGAAAATTCCAACCATAACCGCAACAAAAAACGGTGCACATGCAACAATAATTCCTACATTGGATGCATAAGTCATCGTTAATGCAGTATTTTCCATCATGAAATACATCACAATCCCAAAGAAACCTGCAGCCGCAAATCCCAGTTCTCTCTTCTTATCTGCAACTTTTAGACGGTGCGGGAAGAAAATCCACAATGCCAAAAATGCAAGTACCGCTCTTGTGAACAGGATTTCCACAGGAAGGAAATATTTCAACAATACTTTTGTCGATACAAAAGTTGCTCCCCACATGATCTGCGTTCCACATGCCAGTATATGCCCTGTTACTTTTTTTCTTTCGTCTGTCATCTGCAATTTTTCCCGCCTTTTTCCTATAATATAGATGTCGGGGTCAAAAGCCCCCGACTTTGATGCCCACGGATTACTCCGTGCTACGCACTCCCACAATCCTACATCATAATATATGCTCTGAATAAAAGAAAAAACCTTCAAAAGTCTTCCGTTACATAACCGAAGACTTTCAAAGGTATAAAAATAAGCGGGTGATGGGAATCGAACCCACGTATCCAGCTTGGAAGGCTGGTGTTCTACCATTGAACTACACCCGCGTGTCAAACACAAATAATATATTACCATACTTTTCAAAAATTGCAAGTGCTAATTTTATTTTTTTCGATTTTTGCAATTTTTAATCATTCTATAGGTAGGCAGACAGTTCTCTACCAAAAGCCGGTTTCGTACCAGCCTCTGCTTTTTCGGCACAGGAACTGTCTGCCATTTTACTGCTTATTCACAGGCTGCTCTTTTTTCACTTTTCCTTCGTAAAATCTTTTTCCCTGTTCCCACAAAATTGGCAACAGGAAAAGAACTATCCCCAAAATCATGACCACATTTTCTGAAAGGGCTGCTGCAGAATTTCCATCCTGCCTTCTTCCTGTCTGTTGTCTGTCCCCAGGTTCTACAACATCTCATAGAATACACCAACAGAATCATTTCTACAGATTTTTTACATACAACGCCCGGATTGCATTCAAAACTGCAATCACCATAACACCTACGTCCGCAAAGATTGCAACCCACATATTCGCAATACCGATTGCACCGAGGATCAGACAGATTGCCTTGATCGTCAATGCAAAGATGATATTCTGATAGACAATGCGGATACATTTCTTTGAAATTTTGATTGCTTTTACAATCTTCAGTGGATCATCATCCATCAGGACAACATCTGCCGCCTCAATCGCTGCATCTGAACCCATGGCTCCCATGGCAATTCCGATATCAGCCCTGCCAAGCACCGGAGCATCATTGATTCCATCTCCCACAAATGCCAGCTTCGCCTTTTCCGGTTTTTCAGCCAGCAGTCTTTCCACCTGGGCTACCTTGTCAGACGGAAGAAGTTCACTGTAAACCTCATCCAGTCCCAGCTTTTCTGCTACCTGGTCTGCTACACGCTTCGCATCACCAGTCAGCATTACTGTCTTCTCGATTCCGGCAGATTTCAATGCTCTGATTGCCTCTTTGGATGTCGGTTTCTCCACATCAGAAATGAGAATATGCCCCATATATTTTCCGTCAATCGCAATATGGATGATCGTTCCTGCACTGTGGCACGCAATCGGAGTGATTCCAAGCCGCTTCATCAGTTTATCATTTCCTGCAGCAACAAGCTTTCCATCCACCTTTGCGGTCACACCATTTCCGCTGATCTCCTCAATTTCGGATACTCTCGTCCTGTCGATCTCTTTTCCATAAGCACGCTGGATGCTCCTGCTGATCGGATGAGAGGATGCACTCTCTGCCAGTGCCGCATATTCCAGAAGCTTCTCTTCTTCCATTTCACTATGATGAACACCATTTACCTCAAATACGCCTTTGGTCAGTGTACCGGTCTTGTCAAATACAACATATTTTGTCTGAGACATTGCCTCAAGATAATTTGATCCCTTCACCAGCACACCTTCGTGACTCGCTCCACCGATTCCGGCAAAGAAACTCAGCGGAATACTGATGACCAATGCACATGGGCAACTGATTACAAGGAATGTCAACGCACGATAAATCCACATATCCCACTGTGGGGCTGCTCCCATCGCCAGCATACGGACTAACGGAGGAAGGATTGCCAGTGCCAATGCCCCATAGCACACTACCGGGGTATAATATTTTGCAAACTTTGAAATAAAGTCCTCGGATCTGGATTTTCTTGAAGTTGAATTTTCTACCAGTTCCAAAATCTTAGAAACAGTAGACTCTCCAAATTCTTTTATTGTCCGTATCTTCAGCACTCCGGTCATATTGATACATCCACTGATGATCTCATCTCCCACTTTTGTCTCACGCGGAAGACTTTCTCCGGTCAAAGCACTTGTATTCAATGTTGAAGTTCCCTCTATAACTATTCCATCAATCGGAACTTTCTCTCCCGGCTGAACAACGATCACTGTGCCGATTTCTACTTCATCCGGATCTACCCTTTCCAACTTTCCATCCTGCTCTATGTTTGCATAATCCGGACGGATATCCATCAGTTCACTGATATTTCTCCGGCTCTTTCCAACTGCATAACTCTGGAATAATTCCCCGATCTGATAGAACAGCATAACGGCTACCGCCTCGTTGAAATTTCCCGATCGGTCATAAATTGCAATGGCGATCGCTCCTATTGTAGCAACTGCCATCAGAAAGTTCTCGTCAAATACCTGTCGGTTAAGGATTCCTTTTCCTGCTTTTTTCAGAATATCATAACCGATAACCAGGTATGGGATCAGGAAAAGAATCATCCGCAAAATTCCCTTTACCGGTATAAAATTCAGTGCGATCAGCAGTACTGCTGCAATGATAATACGGATCAGCATCTTTTTCTGCTTCTTCGTCATAAACCTTCACTCCTTTTATTCTGCCTCTTACAGATAAATCTCGCAATCATCTTCTACTTTTTTGCAGTTTTTGAGGACATCTTTCATAACTGCCTTTACATCCTGTTCTTCCTCAAACTCCACGATCATTTTCTGAGTCATAAAATTAACTGTTGCAGTCTTGACACCTGCAGTCTTCTTTGCAGCTTCTTCCATTTTATTTGCACAATTTGCACAGTCTACTTCGATTTTGTAAGTCTTTTTCATAGTTCCGTCTCCTTTTTCAATCAGAATATCTTTTAGGGGTATCAATTAAATATTTGTTTAATTGTTATATCTTCATTATACAAATCAGGAGGGAAATGTCAAGAGGGAAATTTGTATTTGTTGGAATGATACGCTTGTAAAGCAAAAGACCTCTTTATGGCGAAGCGGACGCGGAAATCAGAGATATTCCTTCGCAGTGCAGGCCCGCTTTACCTCAGCCCGTTGACCGTTTGTAACTCGAAAGTGGAAATCTTCGTGCAATGGCACTCGATTTACTTTCTCTAACAAACGCTGCAAAGTGTCTTCGGAACGCTCCTGCTAATGCACCTGCTTAGGAACACCCTGCTTTCCGCTGACCATCTCGATAAGAAGTTTTTTAGCTCCACAGCGTATCCACCCAACAATGCAAATTTAAAAAGAATAGAAAAAAGCCGGATGGCTATTGACTAAGATATTCGATCATAAATATCAGATAATAGATATTGTATTTAATATGATGTCAGGATCAAAAGGTCTGAAACCACGTGTGCTTGCACACAGGTGGTAGAATGACCTTGAGACCCGCCCCGATATGAGCATAAAAGTGGGGCGTAAGCACCAGGATATGCGAATAGCGGGTAGGATTGTGGGAGTGCGTAGCACGAAACAATCCGTTGGCATCATTGTTGGGGGCTTTTGACCCCAACATCTTTAATATTTGACTAATCATTCATCTTAGTTGATAGCCTTCCGGCTCTTTATTTCTTATTGAAATTTCGTATTGTTGAGAGAATATGTCCCGGTACGAGGAACTCTTTCTGACTTGAAACGCCCAATATCCACACTTGCTGTTGCGTGAGCAGTGCATTGACAAGGAGCGTTCCGAAGACACTTTGCCCAACTTGTTAAGGAACGTAAACAGGAGTGCCTCTGCACGAGTGTTTCCACGTTCCTGTTACAAGTTGTCAACGGGCTGAGGTAAAGCGGGTCCTGCACTGCGATGCAACAACAAGTGTGGATATGGACGCTCTTCTGTCAAAAAACCTTCCTGCTACCGAATCAATTTCTCCCCTCTTGACATCTTATGATAAAATAGAACTAACAGCTTTTTACATCTTGAGAAATTTTTATTAAGAACAGGAGGCTTTTTATGCCAGAACATATTCTTCCCCACAACCACGGTGAATCTATGAATACCGAACATATTCTTCATGTAATCTCTCAGACAGATAATTTTCAGACCGTTGCAGAATCTTTTAAAATTCTCGGAGATCCGACCCGTATCCGTATTTTCTGGATGCTCTGCCATTGCGAAGAATGTGTCATTAACATTTCCGCTATGATGGATATGAGCAGTCCTGCTGTCTCTCATCATTTGCGTCAGCTTAAAAATGCCGGACTGATCGTCAGCCGGCGTGAGGGAAAAGAAGTGTATTATAAAGCGGCCGACACAGAACAGAGCCGACTGCTGCATATTATGATCGAACAAGTATTAAAAATCACCTGTCCGGGGAACTGATCGCAGTCCCCGGATTTTCCATATTTATTTCGTTTCTATTTGATTTTTAAATCTTTCTGCTTATTTTTTCGGCTTTTTCCTGATTTCACTGTATTTCCCGCAACCCATAAAATACTTCCTGCTACGATACAGAAATCTCCTACATTGTATGTCAGTCGGTCGAATTTTTTATTTTTCTGTCTGATTCCTATATAATCTACCACATAGCCTCTTCGGAATCTGTCCCATGTATTACTCCACGCACCTGCAGCGGTCAGAGTCAGCCCAAGCTTTTCCAGTATTCTTCCTTTTCCTGCACCGACAACAGCTCCTGCTCCTGTTACCACAGTTGTCACTGCAAGGGAAAGTTTTTTTACTTCTTCCGGACATTCTGATAAAAGTTCAAATCCTACCCCCTGGTTATGTACTCTCCGAAGCACGATCCTGCCGGTCAGCTTTTTCTCTGTTCCCGGCTGCAAATTCTCTTCTGCATAATTTTTCAGACTTTCATCTAACAGAAATATTCCTGCACCGACAAGCGGTAAAAGAACTTTTTTCATCACCGGATCTTACTCCCTTACAAGAACTTTTACGATTTCTCCAAGATACATAGTATGATAATCTTTCTGAGGATACCATTTTTCATCCGGTCCATCTACCGTGAAAAATTCCGGCTTCATTGGCTGTGCATACAATTTCCTGCATACAAATACCAGATCCGCCTCCTCATAGGTTGTCGTTCCTTCCACATAATACGGTGTCAGTCCCGCCTCTTTATCTTTATCACAGTCACGTCCCGATTTTGTACCACACAGGTTCAATGCTCTTCTGTACTCCTCTTTAAAGAAGGAAAGTGTATACATATCCTCTGCATCTACAAATTCTTTCGTGTATCTCTGAGGACGGATATATGCAGTAGCTACATTCATTCCCCACATAATACCTATGCCACCCCAGCTTGCAGTCATCGTATTATGCTTTTCTTCATTTCCCGCCGTGATCAGCATCCATTCTTTTCCAATCTTTGTAAAAGGATTAAATGTAAGGTCTTCAATCTTTACTTCTTTCAGTGCCATTTTATTTCCTCCTTGCAAGACAGCGTTACTGTCCATAACCTACTGTGACCAGTAACGCTGTTCTTTCTATTCGTTCTATTATTTCATAATCACTCTGCGGAAATTTTTCTTTCCTTTTTTGACGATCTTGCCTTCGCCTTCAAAATCAGCCGGAACATACGCTGTCGCAATATCTGTGATCTTCTCTCCATCCACAGATACACCCCCCTGAGTTACAGCACGTCTGGCCTCGGATCTGGATGATGCCTGTCCGCCTTTCACGAGAACCGCAAGGATATCAATCTTTCCTTCCTGGAAATCTCCCTCTTCCAGTTCCGTTGTCGGCATATTATCAGCATTTCCCTGACTGAACAATGCTCTTGCACTTTCCTGTGCTTTCTTCGCTTCTTCTTCACCGTGAACCAGCTTTGTCAGTTCATATGCTAGGATCTCCTTTGCCGTATTAAGCTGTGCACCTTCCCATGCATCCATCTTATCAATCTCTTCCAATGGAAGGAATGTCAGCATACGGATACATTTCAGTACATCTGCATCTCCGACATTTCTCCAGTACTGATAGAAATCAAACGGAGAAGTCTTCTCAGGATCAAGCCACACCGCCCCTGACTGAGTCTTTCCCATTTTCTTTCCTTCAGAGTTCAGAAGCAGCGTGATCGTCATTGCACTTGCATCTTTTCCAAGCTTACGACGGATCAGCTCTGTACCTGCCAGCATATTGCTCCACTGGTCATCTCCGCCAAACTCCAGATTACAGCCATAGTTCTGGAACAGTTCGTAGAAATCATATGCCTGCATGATCATGTAGTTAAACTCAAGGAAACTGAGTCCTTTTTCCATTCTCTGTTTATAACACTCTGCGGTCAGCATTCTGTTGACTGAGAAATGCGGTCCGATCTCCCGAAGCACTTCAATATAGTTCAGATCAAGCAGCCAGTCTGCATTATTCACCATCAGTGCTTTTCCCTCTGAAAAATCAATAAAGCGGCTCATCTGTTTCTTAAAGCAGTCACAGTTATGCTGGATCTGCTCCGGTGTCATCATACTTCTCATATCAGATCTTCCTGAAGGATCTCCGATATAACCTGTACCTCCACCGATCAGTGCGATCGGTTTATTTCCAGCCTCCTGAAGACGCTTCATCAGACATAATGCCATAAAGTGTCCTACATGAAGACTATCCGCTGTCGGATCAAATCCAATATAAAATGTCGCCTTTCCGTTGTTCACCAAATCCCGGATACGCTCCTCATCTGTTACCTGTGCGATCAGGCCTCTTGCCTGAAGTTCTTCATAAATTCCCATGATCTTTTCTCCTCTTAAAGACTATAAAAAACGCCCTTACTGCATCTCGCAATAAGGACGAATCTCTCGTGGTACCACCTTAATTCGCTGACCTTTCTCTGTCAGCCTCTTTTGTGCTATAACGTGCAAACTCCGTCGCAGCCTACTCTCCTGTCTGCATTTATCTTTTCCTCAAAATACAGTCGATTTCAATGCGAAGCTCCAAGATGTATTCGCTGACAGTCTTCCATGTGCCTCTCATCAGCCGGCAACTTTCTGTATATCCCTCTGTCCGCTACTTCTTCTCTTCACAGCCTTCTTTTATTACCTGATTATATTCGGACATTCCCCTGTCCATTCCTTTCAGATATTAGACTATCTCATCCCTTTTGTCAAGAGTGGAAATATTCTTTAAGACTTTCACAGCCTCCCGGACTGCTTCTTCGTCTGTCTGCCAGATTTCAAATTCACTCATACCAGGCATCCCCATTGGAACTCCTTGCCTTCTAAACTCCATTCTGCTTTCTTTCACAATCTTTCCTGACATATGAAATGTTTTCAGTCCGGCATATTCACTCAGCTTGCTGATCACCCCCGGATTGATTCCTGCTCCTGCAAGGATTTCGATCCTGCCTTTCGCTCTTTCTTCCAGCTCTTTCAACATTTCTCTTCCATTCCATGCAGAATCTTTCTGTCCGCTGGTCAGGATCGTATCGATTCCAAGGCTGACACATTGTTCCAACGTTTCATATGGATCTTTACATACATCAAAGGCCCGGTGCATCGTCACTTTCATATCTCCTGAAATCCTGACCAGCTCTTCCATCTGCTCTACATTCATTGTCCCATCCGGTCTTAAAATTCCAATCACAACTCCGTCTGCTCCGAATTCCCGGTACATCTGAACCTCTTCTTTCAACATTTCAAACTCATATTCATCATAACAGAAATCACCGAATCTCGGACGCAGAAGAGTCCTGATCTCCAGGTCTGTATTTGCCCGTACAACTTTAAATAATGCAGGATCCGGTGACAGCCCTCCGATCACCAGACCGGAACAAAGCTCAATCCGCTTCGCCCCGCCTTTTTGTGCTGCTACCGCTGATGCTACACTGTCAGTACAGATTTCCAAAGTATATTTCATCACATTTCCCTCTTTCTGCTTTTACATTTTCAGCTTTTCTTGTTTTCACTGCTTTATCCACATTTTACATCAATTTCCCTTCCTTTTTCCACCCCGGTCTTTTCTTTTTCTTCCAATTATATAGAAAAGCCGGGTGCACAGCCAAATCCTTCAGCCATGCCCCCGGTCATTAAAAGGGATTACTTATTCAATTTTATACGTTCTTATTTGCAGAGTTTCTTGAACTCATCAGCTACGAACTGTACTTTCATTCCAACGATTACCTGAACTGCAGTTTTGGAAGGACGGATAACACCTGCTACTCCGGCAGATTTAATCTTCTTCTCATCAACCTTAGTATAATCGTTGATTTCAAGACGAAGTCTTGTAATGCAGTTATCGATAGACTTAACGTTCTCTTTTCCGCCAACACCTTCAAGAATGATCTTAGCTACTTCTGTGAAGTCATCGTTAGAAAGAACTGCTGACTTCTCAGCTTCGTTGTCATCATCATCCTCACGACCAGGTGTCTTCAGGTCGAATTTCACGATTGCGAAACGGAATACTACATAGAATACTACGAATGCTGCAATACCAAGCGGAATGATCAGCCATGTCTTAGCTGCTGCCGGAAGGGAAGCAGAGAAGACCAGGTCAGTCAGACCAGCTGAGAAACTGAATCCGGCACGGAATCCAAGCAGAACTGTAACTACTGTAAAGATACCATAGAGTAATGCATATACAAGGTACAGTACCGGTGCAAGGAACATGAAACCGAACTCGAATGGCTCTGTAACACCGCAGACAAATGCTGCGATTGCTGCTGAAGATACAAGACCGATTGCTGCTTTCTTCTTGTTGCTCTTAGCTGTATGTACCATTGCAAGAGCTGCTCCCGGGATACCGAACATCATACATGGGAAGAATCCTGACATGTACATTCCAAGGCTCCATGATACATCAGCAGATGTCTCTCCAGCCCAGAAGTGAGACAGGTCTCCAAGTCCGATTGTATCGAACCAGAATACGTTGTTCAGTGCGTGGTGCAGACCGAATGGGATCAGCAGTCTGTTAAAGAATGCATAGAGACCAGCTCCAACAGCTCCAAGTCCTTCGATACCTTTTCCAAGTGCAACCAGTGCTCCGAAAAGTACAGGCCATACAAAGAAAAGAACTGCAGATGCAACGATGGAAACCAGTCCGGCTACGATCGCTACGCAACGCTTTCCACTGAAGAATGACAGCCAGTCAGGAAGTTTCGCACTCTTAAATCTGTTGTAGCAAAGAGCTCCGATGATACCTGCAAGGATACCGATGAACGGGTTCTGGATCTTGCTGAATGCGATAAAGTTTGTAGTTCCCTCTTCCAGTGTCTTAATAACTGAAACTGTTCCTGTAGACAGAAGGTTTGTGATCATCAGCCAGGAAGCAAGAGCTGCAACACCAGCTGTACCATCATTATCATCTGCCATACCAACACCAACACCAATTGCAAAAAGAATTGCCATATTGTCAATCAGGGCACCGCCTGCTTTAACAAGAAAGAATCCAATCTGCTCAACAATACCTGTGATGTCACCACCCTGCATTGTAGCCGAGCAAAGTGCATATCCGATACCCATAAGGATACCACAGATAGGAAGACAAGCAACAGGCAGCATAAGAGCTTTACCTAATTTCTGTAAAAATTTCATAATTTTCCTCCTTCTCAAAAATCTCTCATTGCTGAATCCCTTTTATCTATTTTAACCGGTCATAATTCCGGTCAAAATCTAAATTGTACACTGCTTTCAGGCAACAGCCACGCCTATTTTTCAATAATGACTGCGTCATCTCCGGCTTCTACATCTTTACCGGTCACACCCTCTACTGATGCATAATCCATTGTATTGCAGACAAGCATCGGAGTGATCGTATCATATCCTGCAGCCTTTACCTTATCAAGATCAACCTCTAAGAGAAGATCTCCCTTCTTAACTTTGTCACCTGCTTTTACGTGACCTGTAAATCCTTCTCCGTTCATCTTGACTGTATCAAGACCTACATGGATCAGAATCTCTGTTCCTTCTTCAGATACAAGACTGACTGCATGGAGTGTATCAAATACCATACCGATCTCGCCATCTGCCGGAGCATAAATCTTTCCTTCTGCCGGAATGACTGCCATTCCTTTTCCAAGCATCTCCTCTGCAAAAGTCGGATCATTGACCTCTGAAAGAGGTACTGCCTTTCCCTTTACCGGAGCTCCGAGAATCATTTTATTATCCTTTTTCTTAAAAAGTCCACCAAACATTTACATTTCCTCCTGCTTTTTATCTTCTATTTTTATATTGATTGCATTTTTATTCTTCTGCCATCGTAATCCTTCGTATGTGGATTGCAAGATACATCACTTCTTCACCGGATAATCTGCACTCTGCGGTCTTTTCTATATAAGCCGCTACTTTCTTACTGCAGGCAAATTCTTTCGGATACTTTTGGCTGATCATGTCCGCCAGATCACTTTCTTCGTCGGGCAGAAGCTCTTTCCTGTAAACTCTCTGAAGCAGGAATTTCATATGAGTAATAAACCGCTCATAATGCAGCGTCCCTTCATCCAGCTTGATCCCAAGCTCCCTCGTCACGATCTCCAGAATTTCCTTCATCTGATTCGGGAAACGCAAAGCATCTCTGATATTCGTTCCATACTCTGCATTCACAAAATGAAGTGCAATAAACCCTGCCTCGTCCTCCGGCAATTCTACCTTCAGACGCTCTTTGATCTGGGCAATCGCATATTTCCCGAGCTCATACTCCTGCGGATAAAACCTCTTGATCTCCCACAACAGTGCATTTTCAAGGTTAATCCCCTTTGCACATCTCGCAATCGCAAAATTAATATGATCCGTAAGCGTCACATAAATGCTCTGATTCAGCTTCAGCTTCAATGCACCTTTTGCATAAGAAATAATATCACTCGAGATCTTTGCATGCTCCAATGGAACTCCGACAAGCAGCTCTTTAAACTGATCTGCCACGCTTCCGCTTTCGATCCTGAAAATCTTTTCTATCTTATCTTCAGGGATCTTTGCTCCCGGTCTATTTCCAAAACCGATCCCACGTCCCATAACTACGACTTCTCTTCCTATCTCATCAAAAGCTGAAACAATATTATTATTGATCACTTTTTCTATCGTCATACAATCGACCTTCCAAAATAACGTACCGGCTTCGACACGCTTTCATGTCTTACTGTTCCTTCTGCTAAATGCAGCTCCTTCACCAGAAATCTTCCTGTGAAAATAAAAACCAGACCAACTGAACATACATCATCACCGTATGCTCATTGAATCTGGTTTTGCCTGCCTTACAGTAACAATCCGTTGACTTATTTCGTAATCTCAGTCTATCAAAAATCACCAAAAAAGTCAACCGATTATTTTATTTTCTATTTATACTATTTATATTTTTTTAATAAACGCTCTCATTTAGTTGTAATTTTTCTACAATTCACACTAAATTATGTTGAAAATTATCGTGGCAGCTTTGACAATGCAGCTTTATCAGCAACGATCGTCACATCTCTGTGGAGCTGAAGGATAGATGCCGGAACTTCCGGTGTCACAGGACCGAAAAATGCCTTTGCAACGATATCTGCCTTTTCTTCTCCATTAACAACCAGAAGGATTTTCTTTGCTTTCATGATCGTTCCGATTCCCATTGTATATGCCTGTCTCGGTACATCATCTGCTGATTCAAAGAAACGCTTATTCGCCTCGATCGTGCTTTCTGTCAGATCTACGCAGTGAGTTGTAACAGCAAAGTCTGCTGCAGGCTCGTTAAACCCGATATGTCCGTTATGTCCAAGTCCGAGAAGCTGGATATCAACTCCACCCATAGACTCGATCAGTGCTTCATATCTTGCACACTCTTTCTCTGCATCTTCCTGAGTTCCATCCGGTACATTTGTATTCTCTAACTTAATATTTACACGGTCAAATAAATGCTTATGCATGAAATAATAATAGCTCTGGTCATTGTCACGGGTCAGTCCTCTGTACTCGTCAAGATTTACTGTTCTTACCTGAGAGAAATCAACATCTCCTTTATTATACCAGTCTACTAACTGATCGTAGGTTCCGATCGGTGTAGAACCTGTTGCCAGACCCAGTACACAATCCGGTTTTAAAATAACCTGTGCTGAAAGAATATTAGCAGCCTGTCTGCTCATCTCCTGATAGTCTTTTGTCTCATAAATCTTCATCTTTTTTCCTCCTCAGCTCTGACTTGTCTCATCATATTAGATTCTTTGCAAATACCGGACCTGACTTCTTATATCCAATCCTTCTTATCCGGCAGATATCGTTCTGCACTGTCAGATAAAGAAAACCAGACTTTCAGTCCATAAAGCAACCTTTATTTTCCGAAATCTGGTTTTGCCTTCTGATAAGTAACAATCCAGTATTTTCAACTACTGTTAATCTTAGCAGTGAAACGTTCTATTGTCAACACCTCTTTGACCTTTGTGGGAAAATGTTACCGCCTCTTTACTCCCTCAAATTCATACAGATATACATCCTCCAGCGTCGGGCTGACTTTCACTGCATCATATTTAACGGGACACTTGTCCGCAATCACCCGCACGATGATCTCGCCGTCTCTGCGGAACAGATTGCTGATTTCATATTCTTTCTTCACTTCCGCCAGTTCATCCTGGCTGATGCACAGTTCATAAACATGACCGTAAATCCTCTTTTGCAGATTTTCCGGGCTGTCCTGATCCACCAGTCTCCCGTTTTTCATTAATAAAATTTCTTTAGAAATAAATTCGATATCCGATACCACATGGGTTGCGATCAGTACAATCCTGTCTTCACTCAGATCTGAGATCAGGTTCCTGATCCTGATCCGCTCTTTCGGGTCAAGTCCGGCAGTCGGTTCATCCAGGATCAGAAATTTCGGATCATTCAGCAATGCCTGCAGCAACAGCACCCGCTGCTTCATTCCACCTGAAAGTTCTTTCAGTTTCTTCTTTCTTACCTTTTGCAGATTCAGAAGCGGGAGCAGCTCGTCCATTCTTCCCTGGATGTCCCTGCTCTTCATCCCTTTCAGCGTTCCCATATAAGAAATAAAATGTGTAACCGTAAAGGTATCATAAAGCTGTTGCTGCTGCGGCATATATCCCATAATTTCCCGATAAGATGCCCCCAGGTTCAATATTTCCTCTCCATCATACAGGACGCTCCCGGAATCCCGCAGAAGATTATCCGTCAGAATATTCATCAGTGTACTTTTTCCGGCTCCGTTGGGACCAAGGATCCCGTAGATACCATTCTCAAATTCTGTTGTAAAGTTCCACAATGCTTTTTTCTTTCCATAACTTTTACACAGATCCTGTATCTTTAATTCCATATCGCCTGCCCCCTCTTCTTATAGACTCTGTGCAGAACGGTTCCTGCCGCCAATGGAAGGACTCCCCAAAAGACCAGTACCGTCAGTGCAAACTGCATTCCTCCTGACTGTAGCAGACGGTGTCCGTCCAGTAATGTATTGATGCTCCAGGAATGAATCATTCCAAGTCCGCCCCATTCCATGACCAGCGTACCGCCAAATAACAGAACCGACAGGATCAGTGTCAGCATCGTATCTTTTAAGACTGCCGACAATGCTGTCACGCACAGGATCACCACATACAAAGTTCCCAGCTGCAACAGAAGCAAAAGCAACACATACGCCCACACCGGACAGTTAAAAACCGATGTCCCTGCAAATCGCATGGAACGGACTTTTGCCGTCCATCCTGTCAGTGGATAATTCTGAACGATCCGCATCACAACCGGTATCTTTACAAGAACGAACATGACAGTAGTGACTCCCGCTGCCACTCCAAGTTTTACCCGCAGAAGTGTTCCCCTTCCTTTCTTCGTACTCTGCAGAAGATTCATCACCTTCAGGTCATATTCCATCCCAAGAAGTCCTGCAGCACTGTATACTGCCACAAGAACACAAAGCAACTCTCCGATCAGCCTTCCTTTCATGGAAATCTCTCCAAACAACTGCTCATATCCACCTTCATAGATCAGCTGCTGTTCGTCCGTTCCTGCTGCCCGGTTATTTTCCACCACATACTGAACCTGTTCATACGCTCTCATGAACCCACTGTACTGATACTGTATTTCCTCCTGCCGGCTGCTGATCTCCTCACTGCTCAGTCCGCACTGCTCCGGGGTCATGGAATAAATGTCATCATAACGTTTCTTTTCATTCTCAAAAGTTTCCAGTTTCTCCTGCGTCAGTTCTCCCTGTCCTTTGGTCATATAATATTTATAGTATTCTTCTTCCACGCTGTTCCATATCATCAGACCTCTTCCGAGAAGAATTGCTCCATACAATACTGCCACGCACACCCACACTGTCCGGTTCGTCAGAAAACTTTTGAAACTCTCATGCCATACCAGGCTGTCCGAAATAAAGCCTTTTTTCTTCCGCTTCCTTCTTTTTTTACCCCGGGCAGTCTTCCGGAGTTTTCTCCATAGTTTCTCTGTACCTCCCTGTCTGCCAGATTTTGTACCATATCTGTGGCTACAAAATGTGGTCAGATTCAGCACGATAAAAAGAAGCAGCAGACACGGCAGCACAATCGGAAAAATCCTCATTGCATTGACCGGATATTCAAAAAAATCAAGATTATGATACTTCGTAAAAAGCGGATATATTTTGATATACTCCACAAGATTGATATACTTCAGTCCGTCCGCATAAGAGACTGACGGGAGCAGCACGGTCAGCAGATATTCTGCAACTGCTCCTGTGCTGATCGCAAGAATCGCTCCTGCCGGTGTCCCTGCCTTTTGTGCGATCCATATCATCAGCAATGCAGCTGCATAGCACACCACCAGTTTCAAAAGCAGATACATCCACAGATATTGCCCTGCTGTCAGTCTGAACGGGCTTTCATAAAACGCTGTCACTGACTGAAGGGGACGTGTGAGATTTCCAAAACCATACTGATAGAAAATAAAAAGATAATTACTTCCATATAGCAGCAGAACCAAAAATCCCGTGATCCCTGCCATCACTCCCAGTTTTGCACCAATGACCTCTGCCCTGCCACGGCTGGCAGATCTCAATAATGGATACAATTTATTCTTTTTCTCATCAAGGATCAGGAAATAAACTGCTGCCATCAACAGAATCGTCATGCACAGATCAGTAAAATCTGCCTTTGTTGCCTTTATAACACCATCCGACAGATCAAAGGAAAGCTTCGTGCCTTTCAGTTTCTCATAAGCCGCAGGAGTCACTTTTGCGTTTCTCCAGGCAAAGGTTCCTTCATCTGAGAAAATAGAACCTGACATTTTTGCACTTCTCTCTTTGATCTCCTCCAGATATTCGTCATATTTTTCTGTCTGAATCCATTCTCTCGAAAGCTTTTTAAATAATTCTTCTTCCATATACTGGTTGCCTGTATAGTGAGCATTTTTTTTTGCTTTCTGCTCTTCCAGCCATTGTCCTTTCGCTCCTTCCGGCTGCTCCTGAAAATCTATATAAAGCTGCCGGACAGAGGATGCCGGAAATTCCATCCGGATCTGCTCCGAAAGATTCCATAGATTAAATAACAAAAATACTGCACATAAAAACCAAAAATAACGAAAAGAGAAAAACTTCTCCCATTCATATTTCAGATGCCGCATCCGCATCCCCTCCTCCCGCAACATCTCCTTTACCTTTTAATACTGAATCATTTGCTGCCGGTCATATTGCCGTCTTCATCCACCGGATTCCCTGCTGAAGACATCCTCGGTGCGATCAACACTTTCACTGCTTTTTTCCCGTTCAGCAGATCATCCATCCTGATCACTCCATCCCAGGAGATCCAGTCGCTCTCATCTCCCGTTGTCCTGTTCGTGATCTCATAGGCAAGATAAGCTGCATCTTCTGTCACAAAATCCAGCCGCACCTCTTTTGCATCAGTGACAGGCAGAACTTCCATAAGTGAAACTTTTTTATTTACCTGGTGACTGTCTTTATCCACTAAGTACAGCACATCACCCGCCTCACATAAAATTCCATCCTCTCTGATCCCGATCAACCGGATACTGCTCTCTTCTTCCGCTCCCTGAATCTCTTCTTTTTTCAGTAATACTTCTTCCTTGCTCTTTTCAATATCATAACGCCAGACCGTACTGCTTTTTTCTCCATCCGGGTTTACTTCCCAGTCCTCATAATAAAAAATTTTTTCCTGATCTGCAGGAACAATCTTTTTATATCCATCAGCTGTATGCAGAGAGATTTCTTCTGATTTCCCGGTTTTATAATCTAAAATGTAAAAGAATCCCTCATAATTCTTTATTACGGAATAAACCTGATACTCCTCCGTTCCTCCAAGTAACTGCAAGCCATCACAGATACCCGCATCCACGTACACTTCAGTTTCAAGTGTATCAAGGTTCAGACACTCAATACTCCGCGTCATGGTGAAATCATTCAGCTCTTCTGCATTCTGAACATCTGCCACTTTTGAAACGGTATAGATCAACCGGTTCTTCACTACAACTCCCTGCCCGAACTTTCCATAAATATCCATCAACTGCTTTACTTCTTTCCGGTCTGTCCGATCCAGTGCAGAGCTTGTCAGAACCGTTCCATCTTCATTTTCCGCAATTTCATACAACCGGTCTCCATATGGGAAAATATACATATCCTCGCCACTCACCGCATTACATTCTGTATCAGGATCTTCTGCTTCCGATAAATGCCTGCATTCCGGTTTATTGCAGAGCGGGATTGCTTTTTCCTCTCCAAAATCAACATAATAGCAAATATCGTCCCGGATCTTAAAGCACCCTTCTTCTGTCTTTATTCCCTCCGACATATTGAAAAGTTCCATATAGTCTGATGCAAGCTTTTCATTTTTGATTCCTGTATTCTTTTTCGAGCATCCAGTTCCTGCGATCAGCATTGCAACGATACTGCCTGTTAAAACGAAAACTTTTCCCCTTTTCCTCATCTCCAGCACCCCTTTTTTTAATATCACCAACCAGTTACTGTCCGTTTATCGGATTTCCATTTTCGTCAACCAGTTCACCCATAGCTGTCATACGTGGATTTATCACATTTTTTATGACACTTTTCTCATTGACTAAATCCTCCCACTCCGTGTATGCCTGCCAGTCGACATTGTCCTGAAAACCATTGGATTCAAAATCCTTTAAATACCAAAAGTACATTCCTTTCTCTGTTGCACATATCACATCATAGAAATGAGTACCTGCAACCGGAAGTTGTTGTGGCATCGACAGTTCCTGTATTTTTCCATTATGATCCAGTAAGAACATCTTCTCTTCTCGCTCCTCCGTCCATGTTCTGACCCAGTACACGATTCCTTCCCGGCATTTTCCACATAGGTCTGATCCTACAATATTCCCTCCGGCATTCTCCAGAATTTTCTCATTTTCAAGGCAAAGCTTATTTTTTCTACTGTCAATATCATATTGATAAAGATTTCTTTCTCCGCCCTCGATACTCAGATAATAAAAGCTGTTTTCATTTTCTTCAGGTAAAATCCGCTCATATCCACTTTGAAATAATTCAATCTGTTCCGATTCACATGACTCATAATCCAGCTTGTAAAATAAAGTTTCATCATCCTTGATCAAAGAATAAATCTGATATTCTTCAGTTCCTCCAAGTAATTGAAATCCCAGAGCGTCTTTACTTTCTACAGAATCTAACTGCGTTGCCTCAAAAGTATCTAAATTTAGTTTTTTCAATACTGAAATCCACTTCATATTTTCCTGGTCATCAACTTCAGGCATTGTTGCTACATAAAAAAATGAATCTTTCGCAATTACGCCTTCATCAATGAACATATTAGAACTTTCCAGTTTTTTCTTTACCTTCCGGTTGCTCCCGTCTATATCAGAACTGTAGATTTCTTCATTTCCTTTTGAATCTTCACCGATTCCGAGCAGCTTCCCCTTATATGGAAACACTCTTGCCCCGTCAATCGCTGCATCACATTCTGTATCAGCATCTTCCGCTTTTGAAAGATGCCTGCAGTCCGGTTTATTGCAGACCGGAATTGCATCCTGCGTTGCAAAATCTACATAATAAAGGATTCCGCTTGCATTTGTAAAATAACCTGTCCTGGTTATTGTATTCCCGCCATATATTTCCATATAATCCGACCCGATTGCTGCACTTTTTTCCTGAGGGACACGCCCCGCACACCCACATACAGACAACACGATCATTCCTGCAAGGATTCTCGATCCGAACTGCCTTTTTCCCCTTTTCTTCATCTCTAACACCCCTTTTTCTTTTAATTTATCAAGTATGACTTAAGAGAGCCTTTGGAGAAAATGAAAGAATTTCTAAAGAAGATTTCCTGCGGATGAAATATGCGGACTATGTACTACTTTTATTTTTCCCTCTTTATCGAACAACTCCGACCAGCTAATATACGCATACCAGTTAATAAGATCTCCCTCTGTATCTGATTTTTCATTGTTCGCCTGATAAGAAAAGAAAAAGCCTTCCTTTGTGGTACTTCTAATTCCGCTCAGCCACGCTGCTTCTTCCGGCAGCCGCTCACTAATCCCTGTTCTCAGAATTTCCGTCCCCTTCTTTACATACAGTTCATTTTCGGGTAATATCCTGAATAAAACCGTTCCCTCATGCTCTCCTTCTATCACAAGTTCTATCTCCGTAGCCGCAGTAATTTTTTTCAGTTCTCCCGCTCCCACAACAGAACTTATTTTTTCTGTCTCAGTCTCATATTTATAAATCTCTTTTCCATCATTTCCTACATAGTAAAGAGCCTTTCCGTCATCTGACATTTTTATTTTTGAATAACTTCCTGTATTCAATAGTATCGAAACCGTCTCTTCATTCAGATAATCAAATCTGTAATACTCTGCACCACGGTCTTTTATTACCGCATAAAACTGATACTCCTCATTCCCTCCCAACAGGCAAAAACTTCGTGCATCCTTTATTTCTAAAATTAGTTTTTGATCCATGGTATCTAAATCCAGTGAACATAACTTCCAGACAGGTGTCTCAGCCGCTTCTCCTGATCCGGTTATCTCTCCTGTTGCATCATTCATCACCGTACTGACATAATACAGCTTATTTTTTCTCACAACTGCATCCGTCAAGAGTGATCCAGTATCAAAAGTTCCTCCACTTTTGGGATTGCTCCCATCTAAGTCTGACAGAACCAGTTCACTCTTCCCATTTCCTGCTGTCCTGATACGATAAAGTTTCTCCTTATATGGAAAAATTCTTACCCCATCACAAACTGCATTGCACTGTGTATCTTCGTCTTCATATACTGACAAATGACGACAATCCGGTTTATTACAGATGGGGGTACAAATCTGATTTTTGTAATCTGTAAAATATGCAATTCCTTCCATTACCTGAAAATCTCCTTTTTTTGTTACAGCAGGATGCGTTCCAAATAATTCCATATACCCGGATTCAAATTGATCTTTCACAGCAGAATTTTTTTCTTTCCCACATCCGCTCAAAAGCACAAAAATAATTCCAGTTAATAAAAATAACTTTCTTTTCATTTTGTCACCTCCGTCCGGTATATAAAGTCTCTTTTACTTTGTATTATATTTGGATTTCCCCTCTCATTTCCGAAAATGTAACAAATACCCCCTTTTTATGTAATAATTCACACAAAAAGAGGGTATTATTTTCAATTTTATACCACACTCAATCTATTTTCTATATCAATATACTTCTATATCATTTCTCTTTCCCACAGATTTACCGTAACTTTAAATAAACCTGACTTCATCTGATATTCCCAAAAACCATCATATTTTTTTACAATCTGTGCAATACTTCCCATTCCAAATCCATGATTGGTCTTATCTTTCTTCTTTGTCTGAAGTGTCTCTGTATCTTCATTGCATGGATTTTCGCAGTGTATCACTACTCCGCTATTCTGATATTCTATCAGAAGCCGGATCTTTTTTTCTCCCTGAAACTCCTGGCATGCCTCGATTGCATTATCCAGTAAGTTCCCCAGCAGTACGCCTAAATCTGTTCCCTGAATTTTTAACTGTTCCGGTATGTGAATATCAAACTCATATTCTATCTGAGCCATTTCCATTTTCTGTAACTTCAGATTCAGGATTCCATTTACAACTGCATTTGCAGTAAAAATTTTCTGTTCTGCCGCAGTCATCTGCTGAAGAAGTATCTCAATCTCCTTTTTTCCTTCTTCCATTTCTCCATTTTCAAGATAACCATAAATGCCCGACAATTCATTTTTTATATCATGCCTGATTCTTCGGATTTCCTGCTGATGTTGTTCTAATTCTCTGTAATGGGCTGATTCATATTGCAGTTCTTTTAACTGATTCCGGATCATTTCCTCTTCTCTGAAATAAACTTCCTGCCTGCGAAAAAGCACATATAATACTACATTGATAATCAGAATAAACAGGATCAGCATCACTTCCATCCACACATTGATCTGCTCTCTTGCAAACTGATCCTCTGTCACAATTACAAGCAGAACCGCACTAAGTGCCGGGATGACCAGCAGTTGTCCCTGTATATCCCTTTTCTCCATATCTCTCTTTTTTCTTGACAGCAAATAGAAGAAAATTGTTGCAATAATCCGGATTTCTCTGGAATATCTCTTTCCCAACAGGATAACTGCCTCCTCCTGATTTCCCATGTCACTGATCCGGATATCATATGCTCTTGACAGTCCCACAGCCACAACACCTTCAGCTAAAAATGCAAAGACTAAATAGAGCAGTCCAGCCAGAATTTTCCTCTTCACCCCACCCTCAAAAAAGGATAAAAGAATGATGATTTCTATCACTGCAATCAATATATTTATATTCGCATCCTGAAAGTAATGATTTCCGATTGTTCCAACTTCCGAAACTCCAATCAGAACCAACCAGTCCAGCACCTTTCCAAACCTTACTTTTCTTTTTAAAAAGCACGATACGAATAAATAGGTCTGTATCACCTCAATTATTGGTATTATCATATCATTCCCACTCTCATCTTCGCATTTCCAGGCAATAATTCTGAAATGCCCTGTTAAACTGATCTTTATATTTCCTTGTCACCGGAATTTCTTTTCCTGACTCCATCGTGATCGTATCTTTCCGCACACTTCGTATTTTCTCAAGGTTAATGATAAAAGAAGCATGAACTCTCACAAGCAGACTGCCTTTAAATTCGTGTTCCAGGTCATTGAGCCGGACATAAAATTCACCGCTGCCTCGCCTGCTGCAGATCCGCACTTTTCTTTTTTCACTTTCTATGTACTCAATCTCCTCGTGATAAAAGATCTCCACTCCTGACTGATTTTTTAAAGCAATCCGGTTTCTTTTTTTTGACAGATACCGGAAAGAACGCAATAATGCCTGTCTTACTTCCACCTCATCCAATGGTTTCACCAAATAATCCAGTGCCGATACCTGAAATGCCTTACGGATCATTTCTTTATAATTTGTTGCAAAAAGGATCACTGCATGGTCGTCTTTCTCCCTGATCTTTTCCGCCAGTTCCATTCCCGTCATCTGACCAAGCTGAATATCCAGCAGATAAAGATCATAAAAAGGATTTCCTTTTTCCAGTAATTCTTCTGCCGATGAAAATACTTCGCAACTCCCATTGATCCCGGCTTCTTCCATACACTCACATACCTGCTTTTCTAAAAAAAGCTGAAGTGCCTCTTCATCCTCACAGACCGCTGCCTTCAACTTTCCATTCCCCCATCCAGATAATCGATCTTCACCAGTGTCAGCCCCTGTGGCGGCACGGTCATTCCCGCTGCCTGCCGGTCTTTTGCCTCCAGCATCGCCGGGATCTCTTCCGGATCGATCAGTCCTCTTCCGACTCCGATCAGTGTTCCGGCAAGGATCCGCACCATATTGTAAAGAAATCCGTTTCCTCTGACCCGGAATGTGATCACATTTTCTTCCCGGATCACTTCCAGCCTGTATATGGTGCGGACTGTATCTTCTACGTGCGTATGCACATTACAGAAGCTTTTAAAGTCATGCTCCCCTTCCAGATATCCCGCTGCCTTTCTCATTTTCTCCAAATCCAGCGGAAAAGAGACGAAATAAGTATCTCTTCTCCTCATCGGATCGGGAAGTTTTTGGTTCAGCACCCGGTATTCATAGGTCTTTTCTGTATTGCAGTGTCTTGGATGCCAGTCTGCCGCCACCTCGCAGGAATCAACTACTACGATATCTTCCGGGAGCAACGCATTCACGGCATAAAGAAACCGTTCCGGTGGAATGGAAGATTCTGTATCAAATACAGCCACATTTCCTCTCGCATGAACCCCTGCATCCGTCCGGCTCGCCCCGATCACCTTCACTGTCTGTCCGGTCAGCTGCGTCAGTGCCGTATTCAGTTCTCCTTCTATCGTCGCCCCGTTATTCTGTACCTGCCAGCCGCAGTAATCTGTTCCGTCATAGGCAACTGTCAGTTTGATTCTTCTCATTCTTTTCCTGTCCTCTTTTTCTATTATCTGTACTTAAAAGATCCATATCTTAAATGGAATATATCTTCCTACACCTACGATTGCCACTAAATACAGCAGTGTGATCAGATAAGCAACTCTGTCATTTCTATGATACTGCAATGGTTTCATCTTTGTTCTTCCATCCCCGCCATGGTAACATCTTGCTTCCATTGCCATTGCCAGATCATTTGCCCGTCGGAATGCAGATACGAACAGTGGCACAAGGATCGGGATCATTGCCTTTGCCCTTTGCAGGATATTTCCCGATTCAAAATCTGCCCCTCTTGCGATCTGTGCTTTCATGATCTTATCCGTCTCTTCCAAAAGGATTGGAATAAAACGGAGAGCGATCGACATCATCATCGCGATCTCATGCACCGGAACATGGATCCGGTTCAGCGGATGAAGCAGCTTTTCGATTCCGTCTGTCAGGCTGTTCGGAGTGGTCGTAAATGTCATGATGGAAGATCCCATCACCAGAAAGATCAGTCTCACCGTCATAAAAACGCATGTCCGCAGACCGCCCTCCGTAATCGTAAGGATTCCATAATGAAAGAGGATATTTCCATTCCTCGTAAGGAACAGGTTCATCAGCACCGTAAAAAACAGCAGGATCACGATGGGTTTCAGTCCTCTGACAATAAATTTTGCCGGTACTTTTGAAAGTCGGATCACCATTGCAAGAAATGCAAATGCAACTACATATCCTAAAATACTGTTCTGTAAAAATAAGGAAACCAGGAATGCCAGGGTGCAGACGATCTTCACCCGTGGATCTAACCTATGTACCTGACTCTGTGCCGGATAATATTGTCCTATTGTAATATCACGGATCATGCCTGCACCTCTCTTTCTGCCTTTCGGGTCTGCTTCAGGCATTTCATGATCTCATCTGCGGCTTCTTCTACCGTTGCCGCATCTGCTGACACTTCAAATCCCTTTTCTTTCAGGTCATGCATCACGTAAGTTACCTGCGGTGCAGCAAGACCGACTGCCTCAAGTTCTTTATAATGCCGGAAGACTTCCTGCGGTGTTCCGTCCAGCATTTTTTCCCCCTGGTTCATCACGATCAGACGGTCTACATATTTTGCCACATCTTCCATGCTGTGGGATACCAGAACTACTGTCATCCCGGTCTTTTCGTGAAGCTGTGCCACCTGATCCAGAATCTCGTCCCTTCCCTTCGGGTCAAGTCCCGCAGTTGGCTCATCCAGTACAAGTACCTTTGGATGCATGGCAAGAATCCCTGCGATCGCCACACGCCTTTTCTGCCCTCCTGAGAGTTCAAATGGAGACTGATGATAATATTTCTCCGGGAATCCGACTAACTGCAATGCCTCTTTTGCCTGTGCCTCGCATTCTTCTTTTGAAAGTCCCTGGTTCTTTGGACCAAAGCAGACATCACTTAATACATCCACTTCAAATAACTGATATTCAGGATACTGGAACACCAGTCCGACCTGCGTGCGGAGCTGCTTCATATCGTATCCTTCTTCATAAATATTTTTTCCTTCATAGAGCAGCCTTCCTGAGGTCGCTTTCATCAATCCGTTCAGATGCTGGATCAGAGTGGATTTTCCTGAACCGGTATGACCAATGATCCCGACAAACTGTCCCTGTGGAATCTCAAGACTGACATCCTTCAATGCGTGCTTCTCGTAAGCGGTTCCCGGATTGTATACATAACTGAGATGTTCTAACGTAATCGACATAATGCTTCTACCAGTTCTTCCCTTCTTAAAATTCCTTTTGGCAGATCCACTCCACGGCGGATCAGCTCATCTGCCAGCATCGTAACCTGTGGTACATCCATCCGGTATTTTTTCAGTTCATCAACCCGGCTGAAAATTTCCCGTGGAGTGCCATGCATAACGATCCGGCCATCATCCATGACAAAGACCTGATCTGCATCCACCACTTCTTCCATATAATGAGTGATCAGGATCACAGTCACATTTTTTTCTCTCCGAAGCTTTTCCACTGCAGAGATTACTTCTTTTCTTCCATTTGGATCCAGCATGGCAGTCGGCTCATCCAGTACAATGCATTTTGGCTCCATTGCGATCACTCCTGCGATCGCCACTCTCTGCTTCTGACCGCCTGAAAGCTTATTGGGAGAATCTTTTCTCCGGTCCAGCATCCCGACAGCACGCAGACTGTCCTCTACTCTTTTCCATATCTCTTTTGTCGGAACTCCGAGATTTTCCGGTCCGAATCCGACATCCTCTTCTACCACCGTTCCGATGATCTGGTTGTCCGGATTCTGAAAGACCATTCCGGCACTCTGCCGGATCTCCCACAGTTTCTCCAAATCCTTTGTATCTTTTCCGTCCACCCACATTGTCCCGTCTGTCGGAACAAGGATCGCATTCATATGCTTTGCCAGTGTGGATTTTCCTGAACCATTATGCCCCAGCACTGCCACAAAAGACCCCTGCGGAATGTCGATGTCCACTCCGTCAATGGCTCTGCGGCTTCCGATCACATTGCCGTCTTCGTCTCGTTTATCATATTCAAATACAAGCTTTTCAGCACGTATCATGCCCATGGTATACCGCCTCTCCTGAATCGTATTTCATCGAGTTTCTAATTTCATTTATCCAACGGATTTTATTGTACGGTATGACACGGGAATTTGCAAGCCGGGAATGCTGAAAGCCTTCTCCGGATATCCCCATCTCTTCAGGAATGCTTAAACCCTTCCCCGAATACTTCACTCGTCTCAGTGAACATCAGAAATGCGGTCTCATCCGTCTTTCTCACTGCCTCCTGAACCATATAGGCTTCTGACTTGGAGCAGGCACACAGCAGTACACCCTTCTGTTGTCCGGTATACCCGCCGGTGGCTTCTAAAATGGTCACACCCCGGTCTGCATTTTCCCGAATTGCTTTTGCCGTCTTTTCCCCGTCAGACGTAATAATGATCGCAAGTGTTCCTGCCCCGATCCCATAAAGAACTTTATCGATTACCACCACCGACGCAAAGGTAGAGATCAGTCCGTACAGCACTGCATCCACATCCCCGAATACTGGCCAGCCAAGAAGAATGACTGCAAGATCGATCATCAGGGTGATTTTCCCAAGCGAAATCGACGGATGCTTCTTTTTTATTGCCATAGTCAGGAAATCGATTCCTCCCGAGGACGAACCACGCAGGTAGAACAGCACCATTCCTCCGCCCAGTAAGACGCCTGAATAAACTGCCGCCAGCAGACGCTGTCCGCGGTACATCGGGAAAAAGGGAAATACAAGATCCAGAAAAAACGTTGAAATAAGCATGGTCACCGCCGTCTTCAGAAGAAACTTTTTTCCTACTGCTTTATAGCTGATCAGAACTAGCGGAACATTTAAAACCAGGGTCATGATCCCCACCGGCAGTCCCCACAGATGATTCAGGATCAGGGCAAGTCCTGATACACCGCCCGGTGCAAATCCTGCTGCCCCGGCAAAGGTATCAATCCCTGCCGCATACAAAATACTTCCTGCTATATTATATAAGAAATCATACAGATGCGATTTTTTCATAATAAAAGAGCATACCTTTCCTTTTTATCGTACTCAGTATGCTCCTTTTAAGCTCGAATTATTCTTTTAAAAGGTTTACAGAACAAGATTTGCAAACAGAACGATCAACGGCAGTGCCACGATTGTTCTCTCAAGGAAGATGACCAGCAGCTTCCAAAAATTCAGCGGAATCTCACTCTTGATAATAATCGTTCCAACTTCTGTCAGATAAATGATCTGTACCAGTGAAAGAACTCCGATGACGAATTTTGTCTTTACAGATGTCAGTCCCACCGACAGGAGTGCCGGGATGAACATATCTGTAAATCCTACCAGGGTAGCCGGTGCCGCTGCAAATGCTTCCGGTACTCCCAGCAGTTTCAGGTACAGTCCCATCGGATAAGAGATCCAGTCAAAGACCGGTGTATATGTGGCAATGATCAGTGCCAGTGTTCCCCAGGCAACAACGATCGGGATCAGGTCAAAGAACATTCCCATCAGAACTTCCAGCCCACTTGTTCCGACTGTCTTTGCATTGAAGGATTCCGCTCTTTTGCAGCTCATTTCTACAGCATGGGCAAAAATGCCTTTTTCCTGCGGAATCTCTTCGTTAATCTGCTTACCTACGGATTTTCTGTAAGTATTTGGAATCGTTTTAATTGGAGGGATTCTTGCAATGATCACTGCAAGGATGATTCCAACAATACAGATACAAAGATAAAATGGCGGGAACAGATTTGCAATTCCCATGGTGTCTGCAACCATCAGACAGAACGGGATCGATACCAGAGAGAAGTTTGTCATGATGTAGCCGGCCTCTCTCTTTGTATAAAATCCTTTCATATACTGCTCTCTCGTCAGGATAACCGCTGCATTAGAAGCACCAAACCAGGATGCGATCAGATCCACTGAGGCACGCCCCGGTACATGGAATAACGGACGGACAACCGGTTTTGCGATCACACCAAGAAATTCCATAATTCCACAATCTGTCAGGAACGGTAAAATAAAGCTGAACGCCAGCACGATACTGAACAGTGTTCCGCACAGATCGATCATTGTTGCTCCTGTATCCGCAGAAATAATCATTTCCGGTCCAATCTTAAATACGATCATGACCGCAAATACTGCTCCAAGGATCTTCGATCCCAGATACAGTGGTGTTGTTGAGAATGCTCTCGACAGATAATGATTTTTCCTGATCCAGTCCGGCTTTGCAATAAAATCATACAGGCTTACTACTGCAGAAAAGACCAGCATCACCATAATGATATAACTTAAGTTCCCGCCAAATAAGCCTTTGATCCAGCTTTTTAAAAAGTCCAACAATGTTGTAAATGATTCCCCCTGCGGAATCGGCACAAGGAACATTAAAATTCCAAATGCCGATCCTAAAAGGAATTTAAATAAATTCTTTTTTGTCACATATGACTTTCCCATTTGTACCCTCACTTTCCTTTTTTCTTATCGTCTGCAACACGTTTTCAGCTTTGTTGCATACTGGTTTATCCAACCAGCTCTTCCACTTTTACCATCGCATCATAAACCATGTCTTCGGTAATTTCATATGGAATATGCTCCATATCCGGTCCTGTCACGATTTCGTGCAGTACTTCTCTCAAGGTTTCACGCTTCACAGATGCACCCATTTCTTTTAATGTTGTGCGGATTCCGAGATTCTTTAGAAATGTTTTCATTTCTTTTGCTTTTTCTTCTTCCCCGTCAACCAGCAACTGAACAAGCACACCATATGCCACGACATCCCCGTGCAGGTTTTCTGCTTCAAATCCATCCAGCAGAACCAGTCCATAGTAAACTGAATGTGCCACCGCACAGTTATACTGATCCAGTACCAGCAGGGATACCAGTCCCGTACTTACAATATTGGCAAGCACAGCCTGCTCCAGGGCTTTTCCGGTTTTTTTGTGCCTGCATTCTTCCAGTGCCGCTTCTGCATATTCCAAAAGTGGGAAATAGCACATATTACTGATCTCTCTTCCCAGTGCTGAACTATGCTCCAGTCTGTCACCTCTCGCAGCAAAATGACATTCAAAATATTTTCCCAGCGTATCGCCCATTCCTGCCCTTAAATATTTTTCCGGTGCTTCTGCAATGATCTGCGTATCAATAAAGCTGTGGCGTGCCGGTTTTTCAAAGAAGTAGAAACTGTCAAAATTCCCGTCTTCCCGGTATACTACTGAAAGAGCTGTCGTTGCCGCACAGGTAGCCGCGATCGTCGGAAAGGTAAAAACCGGAAGTCCGGCTTTCTCCGCAGTTCCCTTTGCAGTATCCAGTGCCTTTCCTCCACCCATTCCAAAGATCATGTCTGCCTCAGATGCTTTTGCCTCTTCTGCCAACTCATCCATCCTTGCATAAGTACATTCTTCTCCAAAGACTTCCTCCCTGACAATGCTCAGTTCTGAACCTTTTATCTGACTTTCCAGTTTCTCTTTTCCTGCCTGCATTGCCAGCTTTCCACCGATCAGAAAGATCCTCTTTCCGAACGGCCTGCATACTTCCGCCACAGCTTCATAAGCAGTTTCACCGATTGTATAATTTGCAAAATTTACTGAATATACCATTATTTTAACAACTCCTGTAATTTCTTCAGACGCTTCAGTGCCTCGTCAATCGTCTTTTCTTCTCTTGCAAAGTGAAGCCGGATCAGATGATTCACTTCCTCACGGAAGAAACTGGATCCCGGTACGGCTGCCACTCCGATGTTTTTGATCATCCATTCACAAAATTCCAGATCTGTCCAGCCCTGAAACTGCGGCAGATCGAGAAATTCCTGAATGTCTATCATAACAAAATAAGTTCCCTGCGGCACATTATGCTTCAATCCGATCTCATCCAGTCCTTTCAGGAAGTACGCTCTCTTTTTCGTATAAAGTGCCAGCAGTTCTTCATAATAGGATTCCGGGAAATTCAGTCCCGTCACTGCTGCTTCCTGTAAAGGTGCCGCAGCTCCTACAGTCAGGAAGTCATGCACTTTCTTTGCTCCCTCAATGACTTCTTCCGGTCCGATCAGATACCCCAGTCTCCAGCCAGTGATCGAATAGGTTTTAGAAAGAGAATTACAGGTGATCGTATGCTCATACATTCCCGGAAGAGATGCCATACATACGTGCCGGTTCGGTGCATACACCATATGTTCATACACCTCATCTGTCACAACAAATCCATCGTATTTTACGGCAAGTTCTCCGATCTGCATCAGTTCTTCTCTTGTAAATACTTTCCCACACGGATTGGACGGGTTGCATACGATGATTGCTTTTGCTCCGCTTTTAAAGCCTTCTTCCACCAGACTGATATCAAATCCATACTCCGGCGGAACGAGTGGAATGTAGATTGGTTCTGCTCCTGACAGGATCGCATCTGCCCCATAATTTTCATAAAACGGGGAAAATACCATCACTTTGTCTCCCGGATTGCAGATCGTCATCATCGCACACATCATCGCTTCTGTTCCACCACAGGTCACTACGATTTCTTTGTCCGGATCAATCTCTCTCCCGATTGCCTTTCCCTGCTTTTTCGCCAGTGCCTCCCGGAAATTTTCAGCTCCAAAAGTGACCGAATACTGATGCGGACCTGCATAGGCTGCCTTTGCCAGTGCATCCAGCATCGCTTTCGGTGGATCAAAATCAGGAAAGCCCTGGGACAGATTGATCGCACCATATTCATCACTGATCCTGGTCATACGCCGGATCACCGAATCGGTAAATGTATTCACACGATTACTTAACTGCGGCATTTTACTTTTCTCCTTTTCGTTTTTCTGAACATCGGATTTATTCTATCTGATAAATCTACTGTTGTAAGTTAAAATTGTAATTTTTCTGTATCGGGATTATAATAGGGTATACCGTTACGGTATAGTCAAGAAAGGATTGAATATTTATGCAAAAAAATGATATTCCATGCATAAAAACCGGTGATTTTGCAAAGTTGTGTGGCACAAATAAGCGGACACTGATTCATTATGATGAAATTGGTATCTTCCATCCTGCCTATACAGACGAAAAAGGCTACCGCTACTACAGTGAAAGTCAATTTGATATTTTCTTTACGATCACCTGGCTGAGAGAATTAGGAATGCCACTGAAAGAGATCGGGGCATTTCTGGATCACCGTACTCCGGATCTCTTAAAAGATTTGTTACTGGAACAGCAAAAGGAAGTGCTTCGTGAAGAAGAACGGCTCAGAAGAATCCGGCAGGTCATCACAACCAAGCTGTCTCTGATCGAGAACCGGGATCAATTAACCCAGAAAGGGATCGACAAGATTTTCTGTGAAGAACTCCCGGAAGAATATCTGATCATCAGCGAACCGCTTCATACAAATGAGCATCAGCACATTATTCAGACACTCTGCTCTCATGTCGGATACTGCAACAGCCATAACTTAAATGCCGGAAATCCTTACGGAGCTATGCTGGATATCACAGAACTCAGACAGAATCACCTTGATACTTATGCCTATTTTTTCACAAAAGTCATTGACTTTCCCGAAGGGCATCCCTGCCATATCAAACCGGCCGGCACGTATGCCACTGCCTGTCTGAAAGGGGACTACTACCAGTCCGAACAGATTTATCAGAAACTGTTCCAGTGGATCGATGACCATGGTTTCAGAACCGGACAGTATTCCTATAAGGAAGCAGTGATCGATGAACTTGCAACTTCAGATACCGGGGAATATCTGACCAGAGTATCAGTACAGATCCTGAAACCGGAGTGAAATTATCGAAATATCCTTTGCTGGATCTGCATATATAGTCCTGCTTCGCATACACGCAGTAATAACAAAGAACAGGGATACCTGCGGTGAACACTTCCTTTTATAACCGGAACTGTCCGCTGGGATCCCTGTTCTTTTTATGTACTATATACAGATTCATAATTTCTACCGCAGATCTTTATCCTGCTCTGCGACTTTTCTATCTGTACAAATCCGCTTTATAAGAAGATTTATTCGTCTTTCACCGGATTTTCAATACTTACCTTGTGATCATACCACACGCCTTTTTTCCCGATCAGAGCCAGATCAAACTCCTGATCGATCACTGTAACCGGAATATCAAATCCATAAACCTCTTCCGTAGTTCCATCGGAATAGGTCACCGTATCTACGGTTGGCTGCAGAAGCTCTGCTCCATCCTTCTGGGCATCCTCTGCCTTACCAGGGAACAGATTGACAATATTCTTTGAATGAAGAGTGACATGAAAGACCATCTTTCCGTCTTTCACAGTCAAAGTTCCTTTTCCATCCTTTGTCTCATTTGCATGAAACATCGAACTGTCTGTATGAAATTCTGCAGTATATACACCATCTTCCAGTCCTGCATCTTCTGCTGCATTTTTCTTTTCCGAAGATTCTTCTGCTATTCCTTCCGCTTTTGAAGAATCCTGTTCTGTCTGTACTTTCTTAGTATCTTTCGTATCTGCCTTACCGCCACATCCTGCAAGCATCGAGGCAGTCATCATAACAGAAAGTGTCACTGCCAACAGTCTTTTTCTCATGAAAAATAATCTCCTATTCTGCATCCATTGCTGCTTTTGTATGAGCTACATAAAGCTGCTGGATCTCTTTAATCTCACCTAAACCGGCAATCTGGGTCTCAATGTTGTCAAATGCGTCTGCCGCTTCAAACTGGCTCTTCCAGGAATCATCATCATCGCCTGCCATATCATTATTGGCATGATCTCCTGCCACAACCATCAGTGGACGAAGTACAACATTTTTGTATCCTGCTGCTTTGATCTTTTCAATCACTGACTCACAGGAGGTCTCTTCCGGTTCACCCTCTACTGTTCCGATAAATACATTCTCATATCCAAGCTGTTCCATCTGCGTCTGCATCTGGGAATAGCTGATCTTTGCTGTATGGGATGTTCCATGTCCCATAAATACAAATGCTGTTCCTGCTTCTTTTGCAGCATCCAGGCTTTCATACTCGGTTATTTTTACTGCCTCTGCTGTGATTGCTTTTGCTACGGCTTCCTTATCTGCATTGATCACAGTTGCATCGGAACCAACTTCTCCAAGCAGTGGCTCTGCAATTTTTACTGACTCGAACTTATCTTTATAATTTTCTACTGCTTCTGTCAGTTCATCATATTCTGCACCATGCATCAGATGCGTCGGCTGCACGATCAGATTCTTGACACCGTTCTTTACAGCTCTTTCTAAAGCCTGATCCATATTATCAATCTTTTCTCCGTCACGTGCCTGAACATGGTTGATGATGATCTGAGCCGTAAATGCCCTTCTTACAGACCACTCAGGATAAGCTGCCTGAAGTGCCTTTTCAATTCCACCAATATCCTCTGCACGGCTGTTATTAAAGGAAGTTCCGAAACTTACAACTAAAAGTTCATTTTCCCCAATCTCATCCTCATTCAGTGGATCATCTTTTGATGCGTCTCCCGTATCTCTTCCGAAATAATCCGGGTCTGCATTTTCACCTTCTACTAACTCTTTCTGTGCATCTGTCAATGCATCCCACGCCTTCTTTGCAGCTTCGCACTGCTCATCTGTCTTGTCTGTCCTCTCCTGTACATAAATATCATCAATCAGCTTTGCCACTTTATCTGCCGCCTCCTGATCTTTTTCTTTGGTTGACTGTTCAGATTTGGTTGAATTGTCGTCACTGTTCTTTCCACCACATCCACTTAACATGGATATTCCAAGTGCAGTTACCAGAAATGCTGTCAATAATTTTTTCTTCATCTTTCCCTCCCTGATCTTTGATCAATGCTTTTTGGAACAGAACAGTTCAGATATACAGATATACACACCGACTCTGGCTTTTGTCTGCATAAATAAGTAAATAAAACCCCCGTTAAAAACGAGGGTTCACATAATATCTTCTTTACACGAATAAACTGTCTTTTTTATAAAAAACAGTCTGTCCTATTCTTTCGTACCGCCAGTTCCTCGTGACCTGAACTCTTCGTTCCTGTACTGCGAAAGGCAGGTCTCCCGGCTGATCGTTCAGACGCATCCAGCTCACCTTCCCGGTCTCCCAGTGGTCTTATGGCTGTTGCTCACGAAATACGGTGACGAGTTCGTACAGGATTCGCACCTGTTTCCCTTTTCACCAGTCCTGACATTTTGTCCGACTGACACCTTACGCATCTTTCATTTAATTGTAACGGGGATATTCTAACACCTTCCCTGAAGATCTGTCAAGAAATATCCCTCTTACCTTTTTGCTCCTCCAAAGTCCTGCGTAATCTTTCAGTCTCTTCCTCTGCTGCTTTTGCACGCTTTTCCGCTTCTTCAATTTCTTCTTTTGCCTTCCTTTTCACCTCATCAACTTCCTTTTTCGCTTTCCGCTTCGTCTCGTTCAGTTCTTCTTCCATCTCATCGATCATCAGCTTTACTGTATTTCGATCCATAATTTCCAGTTCTTTTGAAAACATCTCCATCATCCCTTCCATATTCAGGCACAGAGTGTAGATTTCTTCATAAATTTTCTGAAATTCAGGATTCCTGTCCAGCAGTTTCATAATCATATCCGGATCATCCTGACTTAGAAATACCAACCACTCTTCCAATTTATTCTCTATCTTTTTATCTTTATTGTGGATGATGTTATTAAAAATGTCAAGACATACAAATGTATACTCCTGTAATAGATTGATCTCCATAGGCAATTCCTTTCTACTGATGATTTTTTTCTGACTGTTCTCTGCAGATTTTCATTTTGACCATTTATTTTAATTACATTGAATCGATGCTTTGAATAAAAGCTGTTGACCTTGTTCTGAATTCAGATGCTCCATGAATCGGAGTAATTACAGAATACATGACAAATACTGGAATTGCAATTTGTATTTTGTTCATAACTCATCTTTTTTGTCGATAAAATTGTGGATAATTTTTTGGGGGAGGATAACAAAAGAGTCCGGACATACATTTTCTGTATATCCAGACTCTTTTCTTTTTAACAAAGCTTTTCACAGCTCAGTTCATTTTCATCCTGTCTGCATTTCTTAGGCTCTGCGTTTCTTTTTAAATGCAATTACGATCACTGCACCTGCTGCAAGCAATGTCATTCCGAAGAATGGAATTACATTGGCTGCATCTCCGGTCTTCACTGTGGTAGTCTTAACGGCATCTGCCTTCTTATCAGAATCATTCTTATTTAAGTCATTCTTATTTGAATCATCTTTCTTTGAATCATTCTTCTTATCATCGTCAGCTGCCGGTTTCTTTTTCAGACCATCCAGTGCCTTCTCGATTGCTGCTGCCATTGCGTCAACTTTATCCTGTTCGGATTCTTTCAGACCCTTTTCTACCGCTGCGACTGCATCATCCAAAGCTTTCAGACTTTCTTCTGTATACTTACTTCTGTCAATCTTCTGTACTTTTTCCATTGCTGCATTCACTGCTGTATAGTCTGCATCTTTTTCCGGTTCAACTACCGGGCTTTCTACCAGTTCGCTTAATGCTTTCTCAATTGCTGCTGCCATTGCATCAACTCTGCTCTGTTCGGATTCTTTCAGACCCTTTTCTACTGCTGCGACTGCATCATCCAAAGCCTTCAGACTTTCTTCTGTATACTTACTTCTGTCAATCTTATCTGCTTTTGCAATTGCTGCATTCACTGCTGTATAGTCTGCCTCCTCTTCTACAGCCGGTTTTTCAACCAGTGCTGCATACGCATTATTGATTGCTGCTGCCATTGCATCGACTCTGCCCTGCTCGGATTTCTTCAGTCCTTCTACTACCGCTGCAACTGCATCATCCAGTGCTTTCAGACTCTCATCTGTATATCTGCTTCTGTCTACTCCTGCAGCTTTTTCTTTTGCTGCATTTACTGCTGTGTAGTCTGCATCTTTTTCAACCAGTGCTGCATACGCATTATTGATTGCCGCTGCCATTGCATCGACTCTGCTCTGCTCGGATTTCTTCAGTCCTTCTACTACCGCTGCAACTGCATCATCCAGTGCTTTCAGACTCTCATCTGTATATTTGCTTCTGTCTACTCCTGCAGCTTTTTCTTTTGCTGCATTTACTGCTGTGTAGTCTGCATCTTCTTCTACAACCGGTCCGTCATTTTTTACCAGTGCTGCTACGGCTGCCTCAAGAGCTGCCTTTGCATTGGCTACTTCAGACCAAGACTTATTCGGCTGATTTCCTGCATTGATCACTGCATCAAGTTCTGCGATCAGTGCTTCAGATGCTGTGATCTGCTCATTCAGAGCTGCTACAGATTCTGCTGTATAAATATCCTTTGCCGCCTCTGTCTTTGCTTCTTTTAATATCTTCCGGTATTCTGTCAGATCATATGGGTCTGAATCTGTTGCACTTCCATTTACCTGGATCTCTACGATATGGTTCTCATGTCCGCTTGTAGTATTACTTCCAACTTTACCCATTGCGTACAGACGTACATATCTTCCTGTCACAGCTTCTCCGCTGTATAATGCTTTTCCTGCTGAAGTTTCTGCATATAATGTATCTGTCGGATTCACACCTAAATTATATACATCAGAATCTCCACTGTAATAGAGAACTGTCTTCTTCGCAAAATCTGCTGTATCAGATACTACCAGTGCGGTTGCCTTATAAGTTCTTCCATCAGACCAGTAACGCCATAAGTTTACATTGTTGATCTTGCACTGCTGTCCAAGATCGATCGTAATATAAGAACCTTTATCTTTTCCATCTTTTCCATAGATTGCATATTTATCAGAATTATTGTAAACACCATCTACTGCATTGGAAAGCGGACTTCTTGTATTGGTCATATCTGTTGTCTCATCAGGGTCTACCCATGCAGATGTTACATTTTTCTGATATGCCAGATTCTCTACTACTTTTGGCACAAGTGTTGCATAACCTGCTGTCAGTGCCTCTTTTGCTGCCTGGATCGCTGAAGCATCTCCACCTGAGATGGCACTCGTTGTATTGGAAAGAAGCGTATCCATATTGGCTGCTGTCCAGGACTCAGTTGTCCAATTATCTTTTTCTGCTGTGATCTTCTTCACAGTCTCTGCCAGTCCTGATGTCGGAACTTCATCGTAGCCAAGACTTCTGTCATAAACTGCTACATTTGTCACAGCTCCGTTTACACCGTTACCAACGATCTTTGCTGCCGGAACTGCGAACTCTTTGTTCTCTGCATTATATACAGACGCACTTATCTGTCCGTCTACATAAATACGAACCAGTCCGTTATTTTCTTTTACACCAACGATCATAGATTCTGTTGCATCGGAAATAACTGTATCAGCTGTTGCTGTCACACCGTTTACCGTGAAATACGGATGTCCTTCCGCATTAATTCCGAGTTCATAAGCATCTCCCTGCTTTACAAGGACAACGCTTCTGTCTGCTGTCTGAACCTGTGCTGCTACTGTGAATCCGTTGGTTCCTTCTACGCTGCGGTCTTTTCCACTAATCTCGCTGTTGCTTCCCTCTACAGTTTCTTTCTCTGCAATCTTATTCTCTGCATAGTATGGAGCTGAGATCTTTCCTGTGATCTGATTTCCGGCTGCATCTGCTCCACTCTCTGCGGATACTTCTACAACATCGCCATCATTCAGTGCTGTAGCAAATGTCAGTTTAAATGTACGCAGGTCTGCATACTCTGAAACTGTCACATTATCAACTACTTTGTCATTTACTTTTACTTTCAGGCCTGCATTTCCTTTGATCTTTTCACTTAACTGCACCTGAAGCTCTGTTCCTGAAACACTTGTCAGGCTCTTGAATGTCGGTGCAGTTGTATCTGCATTCTGGCTCAGAGACCATACCTGTACTTCACCCGGCTGAAGTGTAACGGATACTTTTTCACCCTTTGTATAAGTATCTTTTGCTGTCGCAATCGTTCCATTCGGAGAATAAGTATGTACTGTACTCATGTGGTAAGTACCGGCTTTTGCAACTCCGATTGCATCATTCAGTGTAAATGTGATCGTCTTCTCTGTTGCAGACGGGTTTCTCATGGAAATGATTCCTGCATTTCCATCGAAGCATGCAAATCCATATGGATTCTGTACTTCACCGCTGCTCATTCCACCATTTCTGTAAGTGCTGAGTCTTGTTGCACTGGATGGATGGCTACCGATCATCTTCGCATTCTTCAGCTTGGAGAAATTTTCTTCCTCCCACTCAAGGAACTCTGCATTTACAAGATATTTATCCTTGTCCAGCAGTGAATCAGAGTAATAAAGCTCCCAGAATGCAGTTCCTCTTGTTCCCATCATATACAGGTAATTCTTGAACTGTTCTGCTGTCATGGAGTCAGCTACGATTCCTGTTCCTTCACTTCCGTAGATCGGATCGTGATTATAAATATTTGCCAATGGGAACTGAAACTGGTGTACCTGAACAAACTCATAGTAGTTCGCATCACGGTAAGTCAGCATATTGTCCATCTTATTATTCAGTGTACCATTACTGATCTCTCCACGGTCTCCTGCACACTGTAACCATACAGAGTTTGCCCACTGTAAGAACCATGGACTTGGGTTTACATAACAGGTCAGGGAGATCCACAAGTTCTTAATATTATAATCTTTCTCAGCCTGACGGACATTCTCCATCAGCACGATCCATTTCTCCCAAAGGTCTGTCACATGGTACATCTGATTCTGTCCACCATACATATGGCGGTGTTCCTCACTGTATCCTACAACACCTTCTCCTGACGGGAATGCATTATACTGTGCAACATCTGCAAATCCATCCCACTTCCAGTAGTTTACTCCATAGTCATGCATCCAGTTGATCGCCATTTCTTCAAACTTCTGAACATAAGTTGCATCTGCAACATCAATGGAACCACCGGACTTACTTCCTGTTCCGCTCTTTGTCAGGATATCTGCCAGAGAACCGAAGAAGTTGTATCCTCCTCTTGGTCCAATCCATACACCGAAATCAGATCCCAGTTTATTTACCAGGGAACTGGATGTTGTCAGTCCATTCGGGAATTTGGAGTTGAACTCCCAAAATCCTGTTGTATTCAGGGTCGTTCCGGAACGTACGGAATCTACAACTGATGTATTATTGTAGTTGTTCCATCCATCATCCACTACATAGGAATCCATCGGGCGAACTCCGGTCTGTGTCAGTTCCTTCTCGATTTCAATGAATGAGGAAAGGATATTATCATCATCAATTCTCATCATGTTGTCGAACCAGGAGTTGTACTGCAGACGGAAATCTGACGGAGTTGCAATACTGTCGATATAATCATAAAAATCACTTTGGATGACTCCCTGATCACTTCCGTCACTATGGCTTGCACCAACAACGGTCTGCCAGGAAATATACTTTCCATCCTCAGTCAGCTGTCCGTCTCTCTCAAAATCTGTAAAATTCTTTCCTGTATAGTAGCGTACATGTCCCAAACCTGATTCAATCTGTGTATCAGTTTCCGGGAATTCTGATCCCACAAACATTCCATCAATATAGATCGGCTGTCCGAGATTTGCCTTATATTCGCTCATCTCTACAACACCGCCGACTCCCTTCGGAACAGTCCATGTCTTATCGCTGTCTGTGACTGTCAGATGCTCGCCATCGATATAATCCATGCGGACATCCTTATCTTCACTGTCAATCTCCAGGAACTTACGCATGAAATGATCTCCATCATACATGACAATCTTTTCTGTAATATTGGCTTCGCCTGTTCCCATCTCAACCGGATCAAATTCAAAAGTGATCATCTTACCGGTCTTATTAACATCATTGATCACTGCTGTTGTATCATCAATCGAAGTCGATTTCAGTGTCAGTTCACTGGATTTGATTTCTTTTCCGGCAATCTGTGTACCTTTGTCAAGAACAGTTGTTCCGGCTGTATCCTGCACATCCAGTTCTCCGACATTCATAAACTTATTCCGGTTTGCATCCTGCCAGTGGTAGGACTCAATACCAACCAGTTTGATCTTGGATGTCGTCACTGTTTCATCCAGCTCGATCGCATCCGGCTTTGTATTTGCATCGGTTGTCAGTGAAATTTCTGCATTTCCACCAACCGTTGCATCCTGCCATGCACTGCCATCCCAGTACTGGATCTTCAGTTTGGTCAGACGTCCGGTACAGTTATACTTCGCACTATTATCATAACGCGGTGTATAAACCACTTTTTTTACTTCTTTTTCTGATCCAAAATTTACTACCAGTTTCATATCATCCGAATTAGAACACCAGAAATTGCCTGTTGTATCGGTAATCCCGTCTAATATCTGACTGCTATTTCCCTCACTGGTCGTATATTCTTCCAATGAAACTGCCCCGTTACTTGTCTCATCCAGCGTCTTAATCACAAATTCTTCTGAATTTTCTCCCGGTGTGAACACTGAATTTCCAAGCAGGTTCTCAATTTTTGTCGTGGAAAGCCTGTCATCAGAAATACTGAACTCACGGCTGAGCTTATCATTTCCAATGGTCACAATATTTCCACTCTTCGTAGCACTGACTGCATCCTGTGCGGCTTCTACTTCAGTCACTGCAAGCGGTGAGATCTGCACACAGCTTAATGCTGTCACAAGTGCAACCGCTTTTTTTAGTTTCCCTTTCATCATAGAAACTTATCTCCTTCCTCCCTTTTTCGTGAGTATCTTATTTATATTAAGATACATCCTACTTTATTGTATCTCTTTTTTCCTCTCAAATCTTGTCACCCCCCCCACATTTTTTTACTGTTTTTTGTCTGATTCGGAACTATTCGGATCTGTCTCGCATCCGTTTAGTGAAAGGGATTTGATTAGACTGGTATATTAATAAAGGTGCTTATGACCTGATATCCTATGCATCGGATTATCTGAGACAGGTCATAAACACCTTACTTTATTATTAGAAATGATGAAAAACTATTTTCAATTATTATCCCAGCATTTCCCGGAGCATTTTGTTGACCATTCCCGGATTTGCCTTTCCTTTCATGGCTTTCATCGTCTGTCCGACCAATGCACCGAGTGCTTTTTCTTTTCCTCCTCTGTAATCAGCGACTGCCTGTGGATTGTCAGCAATGACTTTCTCCAGCGTCGTTCTGAGTGCATCTGCATCATTGACTGTCTTCAGTCCATGCTCTTCTACATATACATCCGGCTCAATATCATTCAGGAAGATCTGTTCAAATACTTCTTTTGCCACAGAACTATTTACTGTACCCGCATCATTAAGCTCGATCAGCTTCGCCAGATTCACCGGTGAGAACTTCAGGTCTTCTGCTTCCATGCTGTGTTCCTTCATCAAACGCATCGTCTCTACCATCAGCCAGTTTGATACTTTTTTCGGCTTATTGCAGATCGCAGTCGTCGCTTCAAAAAGATCTGCCATATGCTTGGATTCTGTAATGATCTCTGCATCATATTCCGGGATGTCAAATTCTTTTTTGTAACGCTCCAGCTTCTCTGTCCGAAGTTCCGGCTGCTGTGCCCTGATTTTTTCGATCCATTCGTCACTGATCACGATCGGAACAAGATCCGGTTCAGGAAAGTAACGGTAATCCTGTGCATCTTCTTTGGAACGCATTGCATAGGAATGTTCTTTATTATCATCCCATCTTCTTGTCTCCTGGGTCACTGCTTTTCCTTCTTCCAGCAGCTCGATCTGTCTCTGACGCTCTCCCTCAATTGCATGAGCGATTGCTTTAAAGGAGTTCAGGTTTTTCATTTCCGTTCTTGTACCAAATGTATCCGAACCAACTTCCCGAACAGAAAGGTTTACATCCGCACGCATAGATCCCTCCTGCAGCTTGCAGTCCGATGCTCCCAGATACTGTACGATCATACGAAGTTTCTCAAGATATGCGATCACTTCCTCAGCAGAACGCATATCCGGCTCTGATACAATCTCTACCAGCGGAACTCCGCTTCGGTTATAATCAACCAGTGATGTATCATCCCATTCATCGTGAACGAGCTTTCCTGCATCTTCCTCCATATGCATTTCATGGATCCGCACTTTTTTCTTTCCGCTTCCGCTTTCAATCTCTACATATCCATCTCGTGCGATTGGAAGATAAAGCTGGGAAATCTGATAGTTCTGCGGATTATCAGGATAAAAATAGTTCTTGCGGTCAAATTTACATACCTGCGTGATCTTACAGTTTGTTGCAAGTCCGATCGCCATCGCATATTCTACAACCTGCTTATTCAATACCGGAAGCGACCCAGGCATACCGGTGCAGACCGGGCAGGTATGCGTATTCGGTGCCCCACCAAATTCGGTACTGCATCCACAGAAAATCTTTGTCTTTGTTGCCAGTTCGATATGAACTTCCAGTCCGATCACTGTCTCATACTGCTTTGCCATGATTACTGTACCTCCTTTTCCGCTGTCCGTCCGATCTGTGCAGGAACCTCATGCACTTTCTTTGTCGCACATTCATAAGTATATGCGGCACGGATCAGCGTCTTTTCGTCGAATACATTTCCTATGAGCTGCATTCCCACCGGCAGCCCTTTGCTGTCTTTTCCTACCGGCACACTCATGCCCGGAAGTCCGGCAAGATTGACAGAGATCGTATAAATATCTCCCAAATACATTTTCATCGGATCATCCAGACTCTTTCCAAGCTCCGGTGCTGTTGTCGGGGCTGCCGGTCCTAAGATCAGATCGTATTTTTTAAATGCCCGGTCAAATTCCCTCTTGATCAGGGCTTTTGTTCTCAATGCTTTCAGATAATAGGCATCATAATATCCTGAACTTAATACGAAAGATCCCAGCATGATCCTTCTCTTTACCTCTGCTCCAAATCCTTCGGAACGGGTCTTTTTATACATATTATGAAGTCCCTCATACTCTTTGGTCCGATATCCATATTTTACTCCGTCGAAACGTTCCAGGTTGGAGCTTGCCTCTGCTGCTGCGATCGTATAGTATGCCGGGATTGCATATTTTACAAGTCCCAGATCAAATGCTTCTACCACTGCACCTTTTTCTTCAAGCACTTTCGCTGCCTGCATGACTGCCTGATTCACTTCCGGATCCAGACCCTCTCCCATATAATCTCTCGGGATTCCGATTCTGAGTCCTTTTACATCTTCTACCAGTGCTTCTGTAAAATCACAGTCATCCCGTTCGATCGAAGTACTGTCTTTCTCATCGTGGGATGCGATCACTTCCAGGATTGCCGCACAGTCTGCCACATCCTTTGCTACCGGTCCGATCTGATCTAATGAAGAACCATATGCCACCAGTCCATAACGGGAAACTGTTCCATAGGTCGGTTTCAGTCCCACTACTCCACAAAAAGAACTTGGCTGACGGATCGATCCACCGGTATCAGAACCAAGTGCATAATAACATTCGCACGCAGCCACTGCCGCACACGATCCACCGGAAGAACCTCCCGGAACGTGTGCTGTATTATGAGGGTTTTTCGTTGGTCCATAATAAGAAGTCTCCGTCGTACTTCCCATGGCAAACTCATCCATATTCGTCTTTCCAAGAATGACGGCTCCGGCATTTTTCAGGTTTTCTACCGCCTGTGCTGTATAAGTCGGCTGAAAACCTGAAAGGATTTTGGAACTGCATGTGGTAAGCTGACCCTCAATGCACATATTATCTTTGATTGCTACTGGAACTCCTGCCAGCGGTCCGGTCAGTTCTCCTGCGTCGATCTTTTTCTGAATTTCATCTGCCTGTGCATATGCCCCTTCTTCATCCAGTGTCACATAACTGTTAATCGCCGGTTCTACTTCTTTTGCCTGCTCGATTACTGCCCGGACTGCTTCTCTGACTGTCACCTCACCGGCTTTTATTTTTCTGCCCAGTTCAAGGGCTGTAAGTTTTAATAAATCCATCTTCATCTCACTCCCTTTAACCTATCGTCTTCGGCACTTCAAAGCTGTCTTCTTTCCGAAGCGGTGCATTTGCCAGCGTCTTCTCTTTATTATCACCATTTGTTACAACATCTTCCCTGAATACATTCTGCACCGGAAATACATGAGACATCGGTTCAATCCCGGTGGTATCCAGTTCATTTAAGGAATCTATATAATCCAGCATCTGCTCCATATCGCTTTTGGCGGCTTCTTTCTCTTCCGCCGAAAGCTCCAGTTTTGCAAGGATTCCAACATATTCTATCGTTTCGTCTGAGATTTTATTTGCCAATTCTGTCACCCTTTCTCACTTCATTTTTTGATACCAGGGTCAAAAGGTCTGACACCACGTGTGCTCGCACACGAGTGGTAGAATGACCTTGTGACCCGCCCCAATATGAGCATAAAAGTGGGGCGTAAGCACCACGATATGCGAATGTTGGGTAGGATTGTGGGAGCACGTAGTGCGTAACAATCCGTAGGTATCATAGTCGGGGGCTTTTGACCCCGACATCATTTTCTGTAAATATCATAAAATGCCTCATAATCCTGACTTCCAATCTTTTTGGATGGTGTCAGGATCATTTTTCCTGTCACGGTGATTTCCGTTCCATCCGTCAGTACTGCATTTTTATAGATTGCATTTTCATTTCCCGATTCTACCATGATCGAATAATTCTGATAATTCAGGCTGTCATATTCCTCATCATACAATTCTCCGAGATAGATCTCATACTCCATCACAGCCCAGTCTTTTGTTCCAGAGACATCATACACCCCTGCCGGAATCTCTTTTCCTACAGTATACTTCTTTTCCGGCTGGAGAGTATACGTCACACTCAGCGGATTATCTTCTGACTGTATCTGTCCGGTCTGACCATTTTCTGTATGGAAGGCGAGTATCACATCTTCTCCGATCATGACATGGGCTCCATCATACAGTCTCACATCTTCTTTTTCAGTGATATCTCCATTCTCCTCCGACGCATCTTCGGAGAAATAACCATACAGATAAATAGAATTTTCCGGATCCTGTGTCTGGAAAGAACCGTATCCTGACTGGAGCGTTACATCATAAGTTCCTTCAGGAAGATCCGTTCCGACAACATATTCACCATATCCAAGCTCTGTATCGTAAACCTCTCCATGATCAGACAGTTCTCTCGTTACAAACTCATACGGATCTGTCTCATCCACACTTGTATCAACATCTGAACCATCCCACCAGTTATCGCTATCGGCATCATCAAACTGGTTTATCACATTTTCTATCACAGTTTTTGTATAACTTACCGCAGGTCCGCCAACACTGATCAGAATCATCAGCAATACAATGACAGTTGAAATCCATCCCTTTTTCTGCTTTCCTTCCTTTTTCTTTTTCCTGCCCGTCTGCGTCCAATTCTGTCCACGCTGCCAGGAAGTCTGCCCCTGCTGGTTCTGTCCATTCTGCCAGGAAACCTGCCTCTGCTGGTTTTGTCCATTCTGCCAGGAAGTCTGTCTCTGACGGTTCTGCCCGCCAGACTGGTTCGTATGTGAACCGGACGGCTTTCCGTTATGGGATTCACATAAATGCTTTGCCTCTATTCCTTTTCTGTCAAAGCTGCTTTCATTCAGGCGGTAATTTTTCCGCTCAATTTTTGTATTATCAAGGCCGCAAAGTGTACATCTTCCATTTACGAGTTTTCCACCACAAAGATAACATCTTCTCTTTTTCATCTGAACTCCTCCGCTTTTCTGTCCACAACGGTCTCTCGCTTTCCATGACGATCACTATGACTATCTTCCTGCGACACTTTCTGTCTCCATCTGTGTATCGCTATCTGTCTGCTGCACGCTCTGTCTGCTACTATGGCTCCAGTCTGCTCAAATCTCTCGGGAACAAGGTTGTCTCACGCACATTATCTTCGTTCATCATCTTCATCGTCAGACGTTCCATACCGATTCCAAGTCCACCATGTGGCGGCATTCCATGCTTAAATGCACTTAAATACTGTTCCATTCCCTCGTCCGTCATACCACGCTTTTCCATTTTCGCAAGCAGCTCATGATAATCATGAATACGCTGTCCGCCCGTTGTGATCTCCATTCCTCTGAAAAGCAGGTCAAAGCTGAGCGTATAAGTGGAATCTGCCGGATCATCCATTGCATAGAACGGACGCTTCTTTGACGGATAATGCGTTACAAACACAAAATCCGCATCCCATTCTTCTTTTGCATATCTACTGATCAGCATTTCCTCTTCCGGTTCGAGATCAAATGGATTCTTGATCTTTCGGTCATACTTTTCTGCCACAAGTCTCTTGATCTCATCAAATCGTACCGCCGGAATCTCTTTCGTCTTTGGTACTTTAATATCCAGGATCTTCAGCTCTCTTGCATACTCTTTTTCAAGCAGAGCCATCGTATACTGAAGAAATCCGGTCTCCATTGCCATAATATCTTCAAATCCATCGATATATCCCATCTCAAAATCAAGGCTGGTGTATTCGTTGAGGTGTCGCTTGGTATTATGCTTTTCTGCACGGAATACCGGAGCAGTCTCAAATACACGGTCAAAAACGCCAACCATCATCTGCTTATAGAACTGCGGGCTTTGCTGAAGGATCGCCGGTCTGTGGAAATATTCCAGCCGGAAGAGGTTTGCTCCTCCCTCAGCACTTTTCGCACCGATCTTCGGAGTATGGATCTCTGTAAATCCTTCCTGATAAAGGAAATCCCTGAACCCTCTTACAATACCTTCCTGAATCCTGAATTTTGCACGCTCTCTGATATTTCTCAGAGAAATTGGTCTGTAATTTAATTTTGCTTCCAGAGATGTATTCAATTTCCATTTTGAAATCGGAAGCGGCATTGGCTCTGCCGGCTCACTTAAAATCTTCAGTTCTCCTAACCGGATCTCAATCCCGTTCGGAGCTTTTTCCGATCGCTCCAGCATCCCTGATACTTCTACTGTATCTGCTTCTTTCACATCTTTCAAGTTAAATTTTGAAACTCCTTCTTCATAAACGCACTGCACAAGGCCTTCTCTTTTTCTCAGAATGATAAAAGCAACGGTTCCCATATCTCTGATCGTATGGATCGCACCATTCACTCTGACTTCAGTTCCGATTCTGCCTGCTTCAAGCAGTTCTCTTAATTCCAGCGTCTCTTTCTTTTTTACTCCTGTTACAAGCTCCATTTTACTTCTCCTTTCAGATTCCAGCATCCCGGTAAAGCTTTTTTCTAAATAGAAAAAGTCCCGGGATACAACAGTATCCCGGGACGGAAATTATCAAATATAATATCCGCGGTACCACCCGCATTGAATCCTCCGTCTGCTCTTCTGTCAGTTCTTTCAGATTCCCCTCTTTGCAGATAACGCCTGCCAAACGTGCTGCCCTACTGATCTTTCAGACAGCCGGCTCCCAAGTGTTCCCTTGATCTGCTCCGCTGTCCGGCGCTCTCAGTCGGTGACGCCTGCTTCCTGTCAGTTTCTGAAGATCAGAGTCTTGTTCTTCGCTTTTATCAATTTTAACACGTTAGCCTGTTAAAACTTGGTTTAAATATTAGCACACTGCTTTTTTAATTGCAAGTTCTTTTTTAAATTTTTAATCTTCACTTTTCTGCTCTATTTTAATTCTTCGCTGACTGTTTCCAATGCCTTATCCAACTGGTTATCCTTCTTCGGATCGGCTTCGTCATACTGATATTCCACTTCTATATCAGGCTCAACACCTTTTTTATTGATGCTTTTTCCACTTGGCGTATAATATTCTGCGATTGTCACTTTAAAGCACGTTCCGTCCCCCAGATCCAGTAATTGCTGCACAACTCCTTTTCCATAGGTCGTTACTCCAACAATCTTTCCTGTGCCATAATCCTGGATCGCACCGCTGAAGATCTCCGATGCACTTGCACTGTATTGATTCACAAGAACTGCCAGCGGCTTTTTAAATTCATTCGTGCCATCACACGTGATCTTATCCGTCTTACCATTTTTATCTTTCGTGGAAACGATCGTTCCTTCCGGCAAAAGAAGCTTCAACATATTGCAGACAACATCCAGATTTCCTCCCGGATTATTTCTCAGATCGATCACAAGACCTTCCATTCCCTGATTTTCCAGGTCATCAAGTGCCGCTTTAAACTGATCGTATGTCACCAGATCAAATTCTGATACCCGGATATAACCAACCCTGCCATCCTTCATCTCATACTCAACTGTCTGTGCTTCGATCGTATCTCTTGTGGCAGTCAGTGTCTCTTCCTTCCCGTCTCTCAGGACATATAATGTTACTTCCGTACCTTTTTCCCCTTTGATCCAAGATACGATCGTATCCAGTTCTTCATCGCCGACTTCATGGTCATCTACTTTCTCCAGGATATCCCCCGCCTTCAGACCCGCCTTTTCTGCTGGAGAATCCTGATAAACATTTACGATCGTCACTGCCTTTGTATCTGCATCTTTGGTCAGCGTTGCTCCGACACCGGAAAATGTTCCGCTGGTAGATTCCATCAGAGCTTTCGTCTCATCCTTATTGTAATAAACTGTATACGGATCTCCCAGTGCTGCTGCATAACCTGAATAGATTCCCTCTACCAGTGCATCCTGATCCACTTCATCCTGATACAGATAATATTTGTCGATCAGTTGATTCAGTTGATCCAGCTTCTTTGACACATCTCCCTCTGTTACATTTTCTGATGTATAAGAACCGCTGCTGTTCCGGTTCACGATATACCATCCTCCAAATCCAAGGATCGAGATCACCGCCATGATCACAATTCCGGTCAGCAGTCCTGCCGCAAAACCACTTTTCTTTCTGCCTGTATTTTCTTCCATTCCTGACTCCTTTCATCCTTTTATATTCTATGCACAAAGAGGACAAAGCAGACATTTATCCGCTCTGTCCTCCCTCAGTTCTTCCTTTGATGACGTATCTGTCATCTTCTGCTTCTGGTCAGCATACTACAAATATGTATTTGGATTTACTGCTGTTCCATTTAATTCTACCTGGAAATGCAGATGTGCACCACTCGAATATCCCGTTGATCCAACATATCCGATCTGCTGTCCTTTTGCAACTTTCTGCCCTGCTGCCACGCAGATTGCACTATGATGCATATATTTCGTTACGAGACCATTTCCATGATTGATCACGACCCAGTTCCCGGCACTGTTGCTCCATCCCGCGATCACCACAGTTCCTGCTGCTGCCGCATAAGTCGGTGTTCCTGCCGGAGCTGCATAATCATTTCCCTTGTGAGGTCTTGGATCAAATGCCCTGACTTCACCGAAATAGCTGGACTGATAGGTCATACCCGGACACGGATGCGTAAAATATCCATTTCCACTGACCACATTCCCACTGGCCGACGGCTTAAAAGAACTTCCTCCACTATTCAACTTTGCCTGCTCCTCCTGCAGCCGTCTTGCCTGCTCTGCTTTCTCCTTCAGTTCTTTGAGCGTATCAGCATTCTGCTGGATCTGCGTCTGGATACTTGCGATCTGTGCCTCTTTACTGCTGATCATCTCCTGAGCCTGCGTCTGCTGCTCTACGAGCTGACTTTGCAGCGTATTCAGATTTTTATATTCTTCCTGAAGCTTTGCCTCTTTGTCCTGTACAGTTTTCACCGTATCCTGAAACTCAACCAGCATATCCCGGTCATAAGAAGACAGCTTTGCCACATACTCGGCTTTATTCAGCAGATCTGTGATCGAACTGCTCGTCATCATCATTTCCAGAAACTGTGTATTACCGCCTTCATAAAGATAACGGATCCTCTTTTTCATGCTGTCGTACTGATCATCTTCCGCGATCTGAGCCTGAATCAATTCATTTTCCGCATCGGAGATTTCATCCTCTTTGGCGGTCAGATGCTCCTGCGTCTCATTCATTTTCTTAATGATCTCATCCAGTTTCTCCGACAGCGTCTTCTTTTCTTCTTCTGCTTTCTTTTTATCCGATTCAAGCTGATCTGCTTTTTTCTCAGCTTCATCAATCGTAACCGCACCGGACTGCGATGCTGTTCCGATACAAAGGACGAACACCAGCAAAATTCCTGTAATTTTCCTCATCCGGCCTTTCATAGGCTTCCTCCTATACTCTCAGATGCTTGCGTACTGTAAAGAAGCTTCCAAGGAAACCAATTCCGATCCCCATGATAAGTCCGATTGGCAATAAGTATGTATATACTACATTTACCGGAAGGAAATCAATAATATTCTTCAGAATACTGAACCGTTCCATGACATAGGAAACTGCCTTATCATAAAGTACATATAAAAGTCCCAGTGGGATCGCTGCGCCAAAGATACCGATGATCAGACCCTCGATCACGAACGGTGATCTTACAACAAAGTCTTTCGCACCAATATATTTCATAATAGCGATCTCTTCTTTTCTGACTGTAATACCCATTGTAACCGTATTGCTGATCAGGAAGATTGACACTCCCAACAGGATCGCAATGATCGCAATGGAAATATACGCAACCAGCATATTAACGCTGGAGAGTGTATTCGCTACAACATCTGATTTATTTACTTTCGACACTCCATCCAGACTCTGTGCAAACTTAACCAGATCCTGCTGCGTAGAAGAAAGAGATTTACTTCTCGCGATCAGATCCTGGTTGTTGTCTGTCGTCTTCATATAAACTTCATAGTTATCTGAATTGGCCAGCGGATTGTCATCTTTAAATCCTTCTGCAAGCTCTGGGTTATCCCCAAAATAATCCTTCTGGAAATCCTCCCATGCCTGCTCTGCTGAAATATATTTTACTTCTGAAACGTCGTCTCTTGCTTTCAGTTCCTTCCCAATCTTCTGAATCTGTTCATCTGTAGCTTCTTCATCAAAGAAGACCGTGATCGCCACACCTTCCTCAGCACTTCGGATAATATACTGAAAGTTTACAAGAATCGAGAAAAATAATCCGAACAGGAAGATACAGGCTGACATCGTTGCAATGGATGCCAGAGAGAACATCTTATTTCTCCAAATACTCTTAACTCCCTGCTTTCCAACGTATCCAATCGTACTAATCCTCATCTGTATACCCACCTTTTCGTTCATCACTGACGATGACACCTTGCTTCATAGTAATGACGCGTTCGTTCATCTCATTTACGATCTCCTGATTATGCGTGACAACAAGCACGGTTGTTCCACGCTCATTCGCCTCTTTCAGAAGGCTCATGATCTCCCAGGAGTTCGTTGGATCCAAGTTACCTGTCGGCTCATCCGCCAGCAGGATGGCAGGCTCATTTACGATCGCCCTTGCGATCGCAACTCTCTGCTGCTCTCCTCCGGAAAGTTCCTTCGGGAACGACTTGTACTTCTGTGCAAGTCCTACCAGTGACAAAGCAGCCGGTACTTTTTTCTTGATCACTTTGCTCGGTGTCTCTGTCACCCGCAATGCAAATGCAATATTCTCATAAATATTCCGATCTTTCAGAAGCCGGAAATCCTGAAATACAACTCCCAGTCCTCTTCTGTACTTTGCAATATTCCGGTGTCTCATACGGTTTAAGTTTTGTCCGTTCACGATGATCGTACCATCGGTCGGATTCAGTTCTTTCATAATCAGACGGATAAGGGTTGACTTTCCCGATCCACTGTCACCAACGATGAAGACGAACTCTCCCCGCTCGATCTTTACGGATACCCCGTTCAGAGCCGCATTGCCCTTGGAGTATTCCTTCTTCACGTTTCTTAATTCAATCATATGTTCCTCCTAATTATCCATACTCCGCAAAATTCCTAGTATTCTAATGACTCCATGTACTTCATGTACTTCACTACCATCAGAGCAATCTTGAACGTGATCGCATCCTCAAAGACACGCAGATCAAGTCCTGTACTCTTCTGCAGTTTATCCAGTCTGTATACCAGAGTATTTCTGTGGATGTAAAGCTGTCTGGATGTCTCTGATACATTGAGACTGTTCTCGAAGAATTTATTGATGGTAGTCAATGTCTCTTCATCAAAGTCATCCGGAGATTTTGCTTCAAAAATCTCCTTAATAAACATCTTGCACAACGGAAGCGGAAGCTGATAGATCAGTCTGCCGATTCCAAGAGTTGTATAGGCAACGATATCTTTCTCGCTAAAGAAGATCTTGCCCACATCCAACGCCAGCTTGGCTTCTTTATAAGACTTGGAAACTTCCTTGATGTCGTTGACCATCGTTCCATATGCTATATGCACCTGCTCGTCGCCTCCCTCTGACCGGAGCAGATCCAGCATATCCTTCGCCATTTTTTCAAGTTCTTTATTTCCATCTTTCTCTGAAAGTTCTTTTACAACAATGATATTCTTCTCATCTACCGCAGTTACAAAATCGCGGGATTTGCTTCCGAGAAGATTCCGCACATTGTCAAGAGCCGCACTGTCTTTTTCGTGGGATGTCTCAATAATAAAGATAACACGTTTCACTTCCGTGTCAATATGTAATTTTTTGGCACGATTATAAATATCCACCAGCAAAAGGTTATCCAAAAGCAGGTTTTTGATAAAATTATCCTTGTCAAATCTCTCTTTATATGCAACCAGAAGACTCTGGATCTGGAATGCTGCGATCTTTCCCAGCATATATTCTCCCTCGCTGTCTCCATTGGCAACAAGCACATATTCCAGACGCTGCTCATCAAAAATCTTGAAGAACTGTCTTCCCTGGATTACCTGACTGTCTGCAGGGGACTCTACAAATGCAAGCACTGCATCCGAACAGTTCTTATCTACCTCGCCTGTAGCTGCCAGTTCCTTCCCCTCTGTATCTAACACACAAAAATCAACCTTGGAAATCCCCTTCAATCCTTCAATCGTATTCTGAAGTATCTGATTAGAAATCATCCTTTTTCCTCCATTCCATCCGTTCTTCGATATGTGCAATTTACACATACCTTTCGTGTCGATTTTTTTTACGTACACATTTCCACTTAGTATATTAAGTCAAAACTGCAAAAAAATAAAGAGTAAATCCTTTTATTTTAGTCATTTTTTTGAATTTTTTACAAAAAATTCATATTTTCAGACTTAGCATAGTTCACAATTTTCCGAATATAGATCTTATTTCCAGGCAAATCCGTTATTCTTTTTCCTGTTCTACATGATATCTGAAAATTTTCTTCTGAATAAAAAAACGGATCCGGTTTCTCAATTTTATCTCATCCAGATGCCCTGTGAACGCACAGCCGCCTCCCAGCCAGACCCGTACATTCAGAAGGGCTTTATTTGCCGTAATAAACCGTTCCTGAAACGGGGACGGCAGCACCGACAGGATACAGTCCGTCTCCGTTCCGTTGATGGCATTGATCGCATCCTGGATCTGCTCTTCATTCTCCGAAATCACCATCTGCCCGGTAACGCGGATTCCCCGGTTGTGCCTGGACAGAACCGCCTCTACTTTTCCCAGATTTTCCTCACTGTCTGCAAGCAGGAATATTTTTTTATGATTTTTTTGCATATACTTCATGAACATCTTAAGGAAAACGTTCTCTTCAGTTTCCCGGAACAGCTTTTCATTTTCTATCTCTGCCGCTTTCAGGATCTCTGTATTCTCCGGCAGCAGCATCGTCAGTGCATTGATCTGCTCTTTCCATTGTGCATTTTCTCTTTCTTTCATCAGCATATCCATGGAAACCAGCTCGATCGTATCCACTGACTCACTCTCGAGATACTGCATTGCCCGGATCATCGCTTCTTTTGCTGTCAGGATTGGAATCTCCACATCAAATATATTCATCTTTTCTATCATAATAAATCACCCAACCATGCTCCCCATTCTGAGCATTTTATCAAAAATGAGTGGTTTTGTCAAAATAAGACCTTTCTGCTTCCGGTTTTCTATATTTTTTCCTCCGTCTGTGCTGTCCCGTTCTCCTGCGTCCGTCTTCTTTTTGTCACCAGTCCGCCGATCCTCCCGGTCTCTTTGGAAGTAAGTGATTTCCAGCCCTGTGCAAGTACCCGGTCTAACAGTCCCAGTTCTTCCGCAATCTCATACTTCATTTTTTCTTCCTCTTCCAGTTCGTTTAAATTGATCGGTTTTTCTTTTTTCTTTCCCATATTCTGCCTTCTTTCTTTTTTTAGAAGTATTTCCCGATCAGATCAGATTATACTGAAAAACTGATTCCTGTCATCTGCCCGTAAAACGAACAGGACGGAGCAGATACCGGTCAAGTATCTGCTCCGTCCCTCTTTATAAGATGATACAAATATAAGTGAATCGTCAATTATTCGATTGCTTCTGTCTCGATCACAAATTTTACACTTCCATCCATCTTGCTGTCCTTACCACTGAATGTATTGTAGGTGCAGTCATCAGAGGTCAGTGCTTTGAGTCTGTCAAGTACATCTCCGAATTCGTCTTCTACTGTACTCTTTAATTTACTTGTTCCTTCTTTATCGAACTGATCCATACCATCTGCCAGCTTCTTTGCTCCTTCTGAAAGTGAGGAAGCTCCTTCACGAAGTGCATTGCTGTTGGCTGAAAGTTTCGCTGCACCGGCTGACATCTGTGAACCAAGTGTATTCAGACCGGATGCAAGCTGGTTCGTTCCGCTCTGCAGCGTTCCTGCTCCGGCTGCCAGTGTTGAACTGCTTCCTTTCAGTTTCTCTGCACCTGAAAGAAGAGAAGTATTATAAGATCCGAGCTGCATAAATCCGCCATTCAATTCAGTAATTCCCTGGATTGCTGTCGGGAACTGTGCCTGAACAGATGTATTCAACTGTCCAAGTCCGCCTGAAAGAGTTCCAAGTCCGGTATTCAGTCCCTGCATTCCCTGATTCAACTGAGTCACAGATGCTGTAAGCTGGCTGATTGAATCTGACGGAAGACTGTCCTTTGCTGCTGCAATAGCATCCAGTTTCTTCTGCATTTCCGGAAGCTGCTGCTGTAATGCTGCTGCAGTCTCTTTAAATGTCTTCAGATTTGTCTGAAGCGTTGCTGCCCCGCTTGTGATGGCTGACAGGTCAAAGGTCGGTACACTGACCGTGATCGCAGATGCTTTCTGCACATTGTTCAGTCCGTCTGCAGCAGTCTGTGCATTCTGAAGTGCCGTAATTGCTGTACTGATCTGATCTCTTACTGACTCATCTGTTGTCGCATTTAACTGAACCTGCAATGCACTGATCGCATTTGCAATCTGCGTCTTGCTTGTATTGGCTGCTGCCTGTGCTGCATCCACTTTTGTATTGTAATCTGTAATCTTCGCATTGACATCTGCAACCGCTGTCTCACAGTCACTTTGCAGTGTTCCGAGCTGGGTATTGATTGCATTGAGCTGTGTTTCCATTCCGGTCAGTGCTGCTGCAATATTGGCTACCGGTGTGGCAATTCCTGTCTGAAGACTTGCAGAAAGAGATTCCGTTGCAGAAATCAGTTCATTTCCGGTTGTCACCATACCATTCACCTGCGTCAGAAGTGCTGTCACTTCCTCTGAGCCAAGTACTGCCTGTAACTGCTTTGTACCTGCTGCAAGCTGGTTGGCTGCGATCACCAGATCGTCTGTTGCCTCTCCTTTTCCGTCAGCCGCTTTGCTCAATGTATCTACGGCTGTCTGCACCTGCTCCAGACCTTTGCTTAACTGAGATAACTGTGCGGCACCTGCTGCAATCTTCTGCTCGCCTACCACATAGGAAGTCACTCCATTTGCCAGTGCATTAGTTCCACTTGTATAGTCTTTAACGCCTTTGACAACTTTGCCTACTCCATTGACATACTCTGTCACGCTGCCGTTCAGTTCTCCGTTGCTGCCAAGATATTTCTGAATGCCCGCATTCAGTTCATCTGCACCTGCTGTATAGCTGCTCACTCCGTCTGCCAGTGTGGAAGCACCATCTGCCAGTGTTCCTGATCCGCTGACCAGTTCCAGTGCAGCATCTTCCAGCTCATTCAGTGAATCTTTCAGTGAATCAACATCTATGATATTATCCATATCCATATCATCCAGCAGATCTGTCAGGGCAACTGTAAAGGTGGAAGACATTGTGAAATCAGTTACATCTGCCTCCATCTCAAAATTCTCTGGAATCGTTACGCCTTTATCCTCAGCTTCTTTTGTTGTCTCTTCATCCAGATCAAGGCTGTCTTTCAGTCCCGGCATACCAAATCCGACTACAATATTACGGCTTCCGTCTGAAATAACTTTTCCATTGTCGATCGTTACATTGCTGAAAGTTTCATTCGGAAGGATCATTCCGGTCATCATGACAAATGGTGTATAAACTTCCTCTTCTTTTCCATCCACTGTGACGGTCTTCTTTTCGTTATTTGTATACTGTACCTGGATCTTGAGATGTCCGCTCTTTCCCTTCAGCTCATCCGGTTTTACTTCCTTGCCGTCCAAAAAATAGGTCAGTTTTACGGATACCGGAAGTTCCTTATCTGTCGTACCCTGATAATAAATATCTTCTCCCGCAGTATTCCAGGTCAGTTGATCTCCATTCTCCGTAAATGTCTCATCACCTTTGACATTCTTAATCTCTTTCAAAATACTTTCATCAGTCAGGTTTCCCGATACACTTCCAGAATTTTTCAGCCAGTCAGATACCGTCACCTCGTCACTATTTCCTGTCGCATCTGCATTGACATAAACCGTTTCTTCCTTATATACATCCTGCGTATCTGTGCTGCCTGCCGCATAAACCGGAACCGCTCCCATCATGACTGACATTCCAACAGCAAGCGAAGTTGTAAGGCTACGTTTGATTTTTCTGTTCTTGTTCATAATTTAACTCCCTTCTATTTCACCTCTGCGGGTTTCTTTTTTGCCCCGAGGAAACCAATCGAGGTCTTGCATATTACCTTGTCAAATATCATAAACATTGCAGGCAGGATCATGATAACTACGATCATACTGATGATCGCTCCCCTTGCAAGAAGGGTACAGATCGAACCGATCATCTCTACCTGTGAGTAGCAGGCCACTCCGAATGTTGCTGCAAAAAAGCTCAGTCCACTGCTGATAATAGACGGCATACTGGTCTTATGTGCAATACTGATTGCTTCCATCTTCTCTCTTCCACGCTGACGTTCTTTCTGATAACGGGTTGTCATCAGAATCGCATAATCTACCGTTGCTCCCAACTGGATTGCTCCGATTACAATGCTTGCCACAAACGGAAGGCTGGTTCCCTGATAGAACGGGATTGCCATATTAACCATGATTGCAAACTCAATTACCGCTACCAGAATAATCGGCAGGGAGATCGACTTGAATATGATCATGATAATAAGGAAAATCGCTGCAATGGAAATAGCATTTACATTCACTAAGTCCACATCCGTTACATCCTGCAGATCCTTCATCAGTGGAGCTTCTCCAATGACCATTCCACTCTTGTCATAAGACTTCACGATCTTATCAATGGCTGAAATCTGCGTATTGACCTCATCTGTTGCCGACTCATACTCTGAGCATACAAAGGCAAGTTCACAATCATCGCTCTGAAGCATCTCTTTCATGTCATCCGGGATCATGGAATCCGGTACGGTCGGACCGATCAGAGAATTCATGCTGATTGTCCATTTGACACCCTTTACTTCATCAATCTCTTCAAGCATCTTCTTTTTCTGCTTTGCATCCATGTTCTTATCCATCATGACCATGTGCAGATTGCTCATATTGAAATCTTTATTCAGTTCTGCATTCGCCACATTACTGTCCAATGTCTCCGGAAGAGACTCTGCAATATTATAGTAAATCTTAGTATGATTATTTCCGTAAATCGCAGGGAACAGAAGGATCAGGAAAATAATGATCCATGCCTTATAATGCTTTGTAATAAATGCAGAAGGCTTATCCATGTTGCTTAAAAGCAGTTTATGCTGCGTCTTTTCAATCGGTTTGTCAAAAACCAGTACCAGTGACGGAAGAACTGTTACACAGCAGACCACTCCGATCAGTACACCTTTCGCCATAACGATTCCGAGATCCCGTCCAAGTGCGAAAGTCATCACGCACAGGGCAACAAATCCGGCAACCGTCGTCACAGAACTTCCTGCAACAGACTTAAATGTATTGGCGATCGCATGCCCCATGGCACGCTCCTTCTCTCCCGGAAACCGCTTTTTATTCTCCTCATAACTGTTTAACAGGAAAATGGAATAGTCCATCGTAACTCCTAATTGCAGAACCGCTGTCAGTGCTTTCGTAATATAGGAAGTCTCTCCCAGAAAAACATTACTTCCCAGATTATAGAGAATCGCCAGTCCGATACTCAGAAGGAACAGGATCGGAACAACGAAGGAACCCGAAGTCAGTTCCAGAACAATCAGACTTAAAAGTGCTGCGATCACAACATAGATCGGAAGTTCTTTCAGTGCCAGATTCTTGATATCTGCTACAACACCTGTCATTCCACTGATAAAGCACTGCTCATTTGCGATCTTTCTCATCTCACCGACTGCATCCATGGAGTCATCTGAAGATGTCGTATTATCAAATAATACAAGCATCATCGTTGCATCACCCTTGAAAAAGGCTTCTCGCAGGTTGCTTGGGATCATCTCTACCGGAAGGCTGATGTCCGCAACATCATCATACCATAAAACATCCTTTACATGAGAAACATTCTCAAATTTTTCTTCCAGTTTTTGAACATCTTTCAGATCCATGTTCTCGACCACGACCATGGAAAATGCTCCCATCCCGTATTCATCCACCAGAATATCCTGACCTTTTACTGTCTCCAGATGCTCTGGAAGATAACTGAGCAAATCATAATTTACTCTCGTCTTTGCCATTCCGATCACTGACGGAATAATCAGCAGGAATCCGACGATCAGCATCAGAACCCTGTGCCTGGCAATCCATTTGCCAACTTTGACCATTTGTATCATCTCCTAAACTGTCTCATATATTTTAGCCTCTTCTAGTATAGCTCAAAATGACTAATAGTCAATATTAGAAAATTAAAAAAATGAATTTTAGTCATTTTTTATTGACTTTCACGAAAAATGTGCCATACTAGAAAGAGAAATCAGTAAAAAATCTGCTTGAATTTCTGCAGAATCTAGTAGTAAAATACTCTGGTGTGCAGGCAGATCACAAAGGAGGCAACTGGATATGGGAAAAGTAGAAGATAATAAAAAATTGAAAATGAATACACTACTTCAGACAGCATTTGACCTTTTTACAGGAAAAGGCTTTGCAAAGACAACCGTATCCGACATTGTAAATCAGGCCGGACTGGCAAAGGGAACTTTTTATTTGTATTTTAAAGATAAATATGACTTGCGGGATAAGCTGATCGCATTTAAAGCCAGCCAGCTTTTTGACGATGCACATAAGGCACTGGATGCTGCCGTTATCCCTGACTTCGAGGAAGAAATTCTTTTTGTAACGGACTATATCATTGAACGCTTTCAAAATCAGCAGGGACTGATGAAATTTCTTTCCAAGAACCTTTCGTGGGGAGTATTTCAGGATGCGGTCGGAACCGGATCGCTGGTTTCCCAGAAGTTTTACAACCACTATCTCGATTCCTTACAGCGGTATCACGTAGAATGTTCTTCTCCAAAACTTTTACTCTTCACCCTGATCGAATTTATCAGTTCTACCAGCTATAATTGTATTCTTCATAACGAGCCGGTGTCGATGGAAGAATATATGCCTTATATGCACGCCGCACTCAGGCAGATCTGCAAAGTATATATTACAGAAACTCCGGTTTAAAAAAAGAATGTTGGGAGCAAAAGCCCTCAACATTCTTTTTTCAGTTTTTCTCACGTAGATCATTTCGTTAAGACATTGCCTGATACGGAGAACCTTTTTACCGATAACCTGAAACACTTTCTGAAACAATTCCTAAAATAATTCGTCAAAACGCTTCATTGCCTCGGCTGTCTTCTCATGCTTTCCAAAGGAAGTCAGTCTGAAATAATTCTTTCCATTCTCACCAAACCCTGCTCCCGGTGTTCCCACGATCTGTGCATTCTCAAGCAGATAATCAAAGAACTCCCAGGATTCCATCTCTTTCGGGCATTTAAACCAGATGTATGGAGAATTTACCCCACCTGTAAACCAGATATTTTTCTTCTTCAGAGTTTCTGCGATCATACGTGCATTCTCTCTATAGTATTCAATATTCTGCTGGCACTCTGCCATGCCCTCTTCTGTGAAGACCCTTGCTGCCGCATACTGAATGATATATGGCGTACCGTTAAATTTTGTAGACTGCCTTCTGTTCCACATGTCATGAAGACTTAATGTTGCTCCATTAGAAGCCGTAAACACCAGCTCTGTCGGAACAACCGTATAGGAGAAACGAGTTCCTGTAAATCCTGCTGTCTTGGACAGAGAGCAAAATTCAATCGCACATTCTTTTGCACCCTCAATAGCATAAATACTCCGTGGAAGATCCTGATCGGTAATAAACGCCTCATAGGCAGAGTCATAAAGGATTACCGAATCATTCTTCAGGGCATAATCAACCCATGCTTTCAACTGCTCTTTATTGTAGCTTGCTCCGGTCGGATTATTCGGAGAACAAAGATAAATGATATCTGCCTTTACTTTATCATCCGGCATCGGAAGGAAGTCATTTTCCTCCGTTCCGTTCATATAGATGATCTTCTTTCCATCCATCGTATTTGTATCTACATAAACCGGGTAAACCGGATCAGGGACAAGAACTACATTATCATTTGAAAAAAGTTCTGTGATATTTCCTGTATCGCTCTTAGCTCCGTCTGAAATAAAAATTGCTGCAGGATCAACCTCAATGCCATTCCTTGCATAATAATCTGCAATCGCCTTGCGTGCAAACTCATATCCCTGCTCTGGGCCATATCCCATAAATGTCTCAGACACCGCCTGGGAATCAACTGCCTCATGAAGTGCCTCGATCACGCTCTTCGTAAGTGGAAGAGTTACATCGCCGATTCCAAGACGAATGATCTGATCTGCTTTGTCCGGATGCGTTTCCTCATATACTTTTACTCTTCTGGCAATTTCTGCAAAAAGGTAGCTGTCTTTTACATTCTGATAATTTTCATTTAACTTTGGCATTTTTCTCTCCCTTTCTTTAACCGACTAAAGTACTCTGTAAGTAATATTAGCAGAATTTCTCCAATTAGAAAAGAAGCTGACTGCAATTTCTAAAAATCCATTCTCTGGACCGCTTTTTCTGACTATTCTATGTGCAATTTGTCACAATTTCAGAAAAATATATACAAAGAAAATACTTTCCACTACAAAAATAACCGGTACTCCAATCATGAATTTCAGTTTTCTTGTCTTGTGCCGGAACATCAGCATCCCTGCCAATGCCCCTGTGCAGCCACCGGCAGCCGCCAAAAGCAACAGTGTTCTCTCCGGTATTCTCCACGCACGTCGCTTTGCCTTCCACTTATCAATTCCGTAGATGATCCAGGTCAACAAATTCACCACGATCAGATAATACATAAGCCATTTCATAACCTGATCTCCTCTCTTAGCGTAAATGAATAGATAATCTTTTCTTTCACCGGTTTTTCAAGAAGCCCCTCCAATGCCTGTGCATAATATTCCAACTGTGCATGATAACGTTCTTTCAACTGCTCTGCACTCTTCACCTTGTCCGTCTTATAATCCAGTACTACAATCCCGTCTTTCTCTTCAAAGTAAGCATCTATAATTCCCTGAACAAGAATCACTTCCTTTTCCTGACTTCCTGGCTCACCGGAAAATCCCGGATAGACCTGATCTGCATCCACCCCCAGTACAAAAGGCTGCTCTCTCCATAACTTCCCTTTTCCGGCTGCCGCTGACATTCTTTTTCCACTGCTGCTTTCCAGGAATAATAAAATATCAGATATACGGATACACGCTGCCATCTCCGAAGTCATCTTTTTCTCCTTTTCAAAATCATGCACTGCATTTTTCAAAGCAGCTTTCGTATATTGCCTGGTAAAATCTAATAGTTCCATAAGCTTATGATAAGCAGTTCCTCTGGACGCCCCGGTCAGACCTTCTTTTTGATTCTGCATAAATCCCGGTACTAACGGAACAATTTCCGGTTCCTGATACAGTTCCTCGCCACCGTCTTCCTGCATTTCACGCATCTGTTCTCCTGCGTAAATTCTCTTTTTCAGTTCTGAGACTGTAAATTTCAATTTCATCTGCTCTTCCTGTAAATATGGATAAGTATAATTCATCTGTTCTGACAGAAGCTCTTTCCATTCCGGCATATACGACTTTTCTGTATCCCAGTGTTCCAGCACTTCTCTCGCCAGTACTTCTGCCCGACCTGCTGTTGCTGCCCCATAGGATAATTCTTCTCTTGTAACAAGCCGCACCTGTATCCATTTTTCTGCCTTTTTCCAATCTCTCATCAGTGCCGGTAAGATCCAGTCAAAGCAGGTCTTTGCCCCTTCCATCTGATACAGTGCAAGCGAATCTTTTTCATCTGCTTTCCAGCTATTCTGCTTTTCTTCTCTTTTTATTATATCTTCCATCATTTCCAATGCCAGAAGTTCTTCTTCCCCAAGCTTCGCTGTACCGGTCAGGATCATCTTCTCTTTTGCCCTGGTCATGCCAACATAAAGAACTCTCAGTTCTTCCGAAAGATTCTCCAGCTTTGTTTTTTCCTGTATCATTCTTTTCAGAAAAGTTGGATTTTTCGTTCTCTGTTCCAGATCAACTGCATCAATTCCAATTCCCCAGTCCGGATGGATCACAATACTTCCCCTCTGATCCTGCATATTAAAGCTTTTTCCCATTCCCGCTACAAATACAATCGGAAATTCCAGTCCTTTACTTTTATGGATACTCATCAGGCGTACCGTATCTGCCTGTTCATCCATAATTCCGGCTTCTCCATAATCAACATTATATTTTTTCAACTGCTCAATATATCTGACAAAATTAAAAAGTCCTTTATAACTCGTCCCCTCAAATGCACACGCCTTTTCCATCAGCATCTCCACATTTGCGATCCGCTGCTCTCCTCCCGGCATCGCAGCAATAAAAGTCCGGTATCCTGTCTCTTCAAGGATCTCTGCCAGCAGATCATGGATCGGAGTATAGGAAAGTATGCTTCTGAAGTATCTGACCTGCCTCGTAAACTCTGCCAGCTTTTCTCTGACCGCTTCTGAAATCTCTCCGCTGCGGTTTTCCGCTTCTGCATCTGATTTTTTCTTTTCTTTCTTTTCTTTTTCTCCGGTTTCTCCACTCCCGTCTGCTCCGGTTTCTTCCGTTTTTTCTTCCCCACACAGCCAGACAGACTCGTAAAATGGCAGATTCGGATATGCCAGCCGGATCTGTGCCAGTTCTTCCGCATCCAGCCCGACAAATGGTGAAGTCAACACTGCTGTCAGTGGAAGATCCTGCCTCGCATTATCCAGAATCCGCAGATAATCTAAAAGGACACTGATCTCATACGTTTCAAAATACCCCTCTCTGCTCACTGAATATGCCGGGATTCCTTCTTCTGCCAGCACTGCTGAAAAAATTTCTGCCCATCCCTGGATACTCCGCGTTAAGATTACAATATCCTTATACTGTATCTTTCGAAAGGAATCACTGTCTTTATCGTAAATATATCCCGATCCCATCATTTCCCTGATCCTTCGTGCGATCATTCTTGCCTCAGCCTCTTTGGCATCTCTTGTCTTCATGTCCTGCTGATTAAAGATCAGAACTTCTGTCTTATCCGTAAAGACGGCATCTTCCGGTATCGGTGGAAACTCTGCTCCCGCATACAGAGCCGCATTTTCATCATATTCGATCCCTCCAAATTCCCGGAACATCAGCTTTTCAAAAAGATAGTTTGTACTGTCCAGTACTTCCTTCCTGCTTCGGAAATTTTTATGAAGATCAATTCTCTGACAGGGACTGCTTTCCACACTGTAAGTATCATACTTCTCCATAAAAAGTTCCGGTCTTGAGAGACGAAATCTGTATATGCTCTGCTTTACATCCCCTACCATGAACATATTATTTCTGCCTTTACTCATCCCTGACACACTCGTCAGGATCGTTTCCTGCACCAGATTACTGTCCTGATACTCATCCACCATCACTTCGGCAAACCGCTCCTGATATTCTTCAGCAACCGCAGATGGCACGATTTTCCCCTCTGTATTTCTCGTCAGGATTGCCAGTGCAAACTGCTCCATATCACTGAAATCAATCATATTTCTCCGCCGCTTTTTTTCATCAAACCGGTCAGCAAACTCCTGTACCAGTCCGGTCAGCGTCCTCATTGCCTGAGCGGAATCCTGCATATCTGCAATCCATTCATCTGCCGTTGCATAGAAATAAGATTTCTGAATCCCATCAATCAGAGCTTTCAACTGCTTCCGGACAGCCTGGACGGATTTCCGCAGCTCCGCATCGACAGTCTCATCTTTTTTACCCGAAAGCTTTTTCCAGTTGAAATCCATCAGAACCTCACTCATTTTCTCATAAGAGTCTGCCCTTTCCAGCTTTTTCAGTTCTTTTTCATCTGATTCCAATGCCTCTGCATACATATACGGACCTGCCGGGAGCTGACAGATTTCCATCGCCTGTCTGACCAGTCCATACAGATCGCCCAGTTGCTGTCTGACACGTTCTTCCACTGTATGCACCATTCTTGAATCTTCCAAATGCTCTCTGTCTATTTCATAATCTTCTGCACAGGAGATCAGCCACTGACGTGGATCAGGATAACTTCTTGAGTATTCATACAACTGAAGAATCAGTTCCTCAATCTTTTTATCCGTTCTGCCTGTTCCATATTTTTCCACAAATTCCCGGAACTCTTCCTCATCTTTTGCATAATGTTCTTCCAGCATTTCATCCAGTACATCCTGTTTAAGCAGACGTAGCTCCCCTTCTTCTCCCACACGGAATGACGGATCGATTCCGATCACATGGAAATGATCCCGGATTACCGACAGACAGAATTTATGCACCGTAGTGATCATCGCACTATGTATTAACGATGCCTGCTGTTCCAGATTCAGATTTCCCGGAGATTCTTCCAGTTTTTTTTCAATCGCTGCCGCGATCCTTTCTTTCATTTCGGCTGCCGCTGCCTCTGTATATGTGACAACAAGCAGCTTATCCACATCCACAGGATTCTTTTCATCCGTGATCATTGAGATGATCCTCTCAACGAGTACTGCTGTCTTTCCTGAACCGGCAGCAGCCGAAACCAGAATATTTCTGTCACGCAGATCAATGACCTGCCGCTGTTCTTTTGTCCATTTCACTGCCATACTGCCTATGTCTCCTTCTCTATTTCCGGCTTTTTTACTCCCGACTTTTCTTTATTTCTGACTTTTCTTTATTTCTGACTTTTCTTTATTCCCAGCTTTTCCTTCATACATTCGACTGCTTCTTCCAGTGAATATTTCTGCAACTGACGGTATTCACACCCTTCAATCCGCTGGTCAAATCCGCAAATATCTTTGCAGGCACAGAAATCACATCCTGTATCCTCACCAAGCAGATACGGCAATGCACTTACCTCTCCCTCATACATCTCCGCTTTCAGTTCCTTTTGCTTCGCCCTGGTATAAGCAAGTACCGTCTCAAACTTCTCCTGTGGAAGAGCTTTTGATGCACTCCCAAGTAATCCATTCTGATTCCTGCGGAGCGGATAATATAACGAACTTCCTGTCAGATTCGCCTCCAGATGTTCAATTACTTCCTCTTCACCATTCACAAGCCCATCCAGTTTCAGTTCTTTTAAAATACTTTCTTCCGTCTTCTCGTCTGTCTTTTCTCTTGCCACGATCGGATCCTGTATCCTGTAATAAAAAATTCCTGCAGGAACTATCTCCTTTCCCGGATATCTCTTTCCCTCTGCTTCCAGTGCTGCATTCAGATACACCGGCAACTGAAGCTGAAGACCATGATAGAAAGAAGTAATATCAAATACCTTTCTTCCCGTCTTATAATCTGTCACCTTGACATAAACCCGGTTCTCATCTTCGCACGTATCAATCCTGTCGATCTTACCACTTCCGAATTTAAATTCGTATCCTGCCGGTTTAAAATCTCCCTGCTCCATCTGTCGGGTCAATGCCCATACAGACCGGCGGATCAGACGCTTGATCCGATAGATCATATATTCATTTCTTGCACTTGAAAACAGGACTGTATTTCCATAATCCAGAACGCTGCTTTCCACACTTTCATCTATCAGCTCTGTCCTACGTTCCTCCGGCATTGTTACCCAGTCCAGTTTCTCTTCCTCTGCTTTTCTTGCAAAACGTTCTAATGCCTGATGTGCAATATTTCCCAGATCCATCGCCTCAAATCCGTAGGTTTCCCGGTCAGAAAGCCGTAAACCATAACTCAGGAAATGAGCATAGGCACAGGAAGCAAACTTTTCCAGCCTCGTCACACTCACGCGTTCAGGATCAAGATACAGCTTTTCAGCCATCTGACTTCCCAGCATACCGGCTTCTTTTTTATAAAATCCTGCTCTCAGCAGCTTTTCAACCACTGATCTGCTTTTTTCATCGCCTGCAAACCATGTATAAAGTTCTTTCCATTGTGCATCCAGTCCCTGTTCTTTTTCTCTCAGCCCTTCCGCCAGTCTGAGAATCCCGGTCCTTCTTGTCATCTCACACTGCTGCCATGACTTTTCTTCCTCATCCACCGGTTTTAAATTTGGGAACAACCGCATCAACTCCTGGATCAGATACGACGGCCGGAGAGATTTTCCCTCTCCTGACACTTTTGCCCAGGATAAAAAGAGAAATTTTGTCGGCTTGGTAAGATTTAAATACAAATAAAATTTCTGAATATAAATCTTTTCTTTTGCTCCCGGAGAAAGTGAGATTTCTTTCTTCTGAAACTGCTCCCGGTCACATTCAGACAACAATCCGCCCACTCCTGTATTTCCCGGTAAAAGTGTATCATTTGCCCCTACAAAGAATAAAGCTTTGATATTCTTGATCCTTGTACGTTCTACATCTCCGATCATAACCTGATCAAGACTTGGCGGAATGACTCCTACCTTCGCCTCTTCCAGTCCTGCATCCAGTAATTCACAGTAATCTTTCAGAGCGATTTCTTCTTCACCCAGCAGACTTACAAATTTATCAAATAATTCCATAACGATCCTGTATACCTGTGCATACTCTTTCGCCAGTGCCAGTTCTCCCCGGTCCTGAAATTTTTTCTCCAACTGTGTAATTTTCTGTTGCAGCTTTTCCTGAACAAGATATTCATATACTGCCTGCGTTACATCTCTGACAGTCTTTTTCTTCTGCTTCAGAACCTGTATCAGTCCCATCGTCTTTTCTACAAAGATCACTCTCAGATGATTCAGTTCTTCCAGTTCTTTTTCTCCGGTTGACGGAGTTCTTCTGACCCACGCCTGCTGCCATTTTTTATACCCTTTAATATCCAGTGCCAGACAATAATTTTCCAATCGGTCAATCTCTTTGTCCGTAAAACCGCACAATCCGGTCCTCAAATGCCTGAATACACTTTCGTAGGTAAAATTCTGTTCTGCCATCGCCAGCAGGCTCCGCAGATATTCTACAAATGAATTGAGCAAAATACTTTTTTTATGATCCATAAAAACCGGAATTTCAAATAATTCACACGCTTTCTCCAATGCATCCGCATACAGGTTCAGATCCGCAGCTATAACCGCAATATCCCGATATCTGTAGTCTTTTTCACGCACCAGCTTTCGGATTGATTCTGCCACATACCTGGCTTCTTCTCTCGGATTTTTCGTCTCATGAAGCGAAATTGCTCCGCTGCAGGTTTCCGATTCTTCTTTTTTCTTTTTATACTGTCTCCTTGAATAACGGAAAAGTTCCGATTCTAAAAATGCCATCTCAGGATTTTCTCTGAACCGGTATGGCACTTTTTCATACAGGCAGACCGATTCTTCAACCTCTGCCCCTGCATCCTGTGCAGTCTTTACAAGAGATGTAACCATCTGCTTGCTCAACGCAAAAAGCTGGTAAGGATGCCGATAAATAAAAGGATCTTCCCTGCGGTCAATTTCAACCGTAACGATCACCTTTTCACTGACTTTTAAAAGTTCTGAGATCAGCCGGATCTGAACCGGAGTAAATCCCGTAAATCCATCCAGTGCGATCACGCTCCCCTTAAGAAGTTCTGAGTCACATACCGCTCTCGCCAGTACATCCAACATCTCTTCTTTGGTAATATAACGATCCCGCAGATACTCTTCAAATCCTTCATATACTTTACGGATATCCTGCAATTTATAATAAAGATAACTTTCCTGACTGAGTCCCTCCATAAAGTCATCCAGCTTGTCAAAATCAACACCATACTGTACAAATTCTGAGATAACAGACTTTACTTCACTAATATATCCCTGCTTTTTCAGATTTCCTTTCAATACTTTCAGGTCATCCTCGAGCTTCCCCGCAATCCTCCGGATCACAAGATTCTTCCCCTCATCATCAAGAACCGGCTGTTCTTCCCTGCCGACTTCTTCAAATACGCGATATGCCAGTCTCATAAAGCTTAATGCATCAATATTCATGATGCCGCCTCTCGGATGTGCCGCACATAAATCTCTCTGCGTCTGCATGGTAAACTGCTCCGGTACAAGAACCAGATAATTCTTTTCCGGGTGTTCCATTGATTCATTCACGATCTGCTGATAAAGATAATGAGATTTTCCACTTCCTGAATTTCCCAAAATAAACTGTAGTGACATTCATTTCCTCCAAATGCTATGGTATACAGAGCATCTGCCACCGGCAGTTTCTTCTGCATACTTTGGTATAAAAAGCAGATACAGACCGGTCACTCTTCCCACACCGTTCCTGCATCTGCCCGTTGTCCGCAATCACTTTGTATCGTTCCTGTATCGATGAACTGCTTTACTTTATAAGACTTAACAACTCACCTTTTGATACTGCACCGATCTGTCGGCCTGCTTCCTCACCGTTCTTAAACGCAATAAAGGTCGGGATACTCATTACTCTGTATTTCTGTGCAATCTCCATCGCCTGATCAATATTGATATTGCACACTTTGATTTCCGATTCCTCCTCAGCAATCTCATCCACGATCGGACTCATCATCTTACAAGGTCCACACCAGTCTGCATAAAAATCTACCAGTACCGGCTTTTCCGCCTGAAGAACTTCCTGCTCAAAATTTTCTACCGTTAACTTAACAACTGACATCTTTCTTTCCTCCTATAAACGAATCACTAAGTTACTTTCCTGCATTTTTCTGCATTTTAACTTTTCTTTTTTATTAATCTCCAGTTTCACCTGAAAATAAGCACTTTTTTCTAAAAATCAAATACCATCGGATCATAACTTGTTCTTTTATTTTGATTCATTGCATTCATCCTTTTCATATCTTCTTCCGTAATCTCAAAATCGGATATCGAAATATTCTGCAATAACCGTTCTTTATTTTTCGACTTTGGAATTGGGATAATCCCCTGCTGGACATTCCAACGCAACAATAACTGAGCAGACGTCTTATTATATCCCGCAGCCATCCTGCCAATCTCATCCTCGTCCAGATTTCCCCGCAATAAAGGTCCCCATGCCATGACCTGAATCTCATTTTCTCTGCAAAATCCGAGTAATTTCTCATCATGCATAAACGGCGTATGCTCAATCTGATCGATCATCGGTCTGACTTTACAATTTGCCAGCAGATACTCCAACTGGCAGACTTCAAAATTGCATACACCTATGCTCCTGACCTTTCCATCAGTATACAGCTTTTCCATTGCTTTCCATGTATCAAGCATTCTTTCCCGGTTCTGTCCCGGCCAGTGTACAAGAAACGAATCCAGATAATCCGTCTTCAGGCGTTCTAAAGACTCTCCAAAGCTTTCAATCGTCCGCCCATACCCCTGGTTACAATTATCTACCTTGCTGATCAGGAAAATATCCTGCCTGGGAATCCGGTTCTTCTCTAACGCTTCACCCAGTCCGCTTTCATTTTTATACATCTGAGCCGTATCAAATAAGCGATAACCCTGTTCATATGCATATCTTACTGCATCGTCCATTTCTTTTCCCGCATTCATCTTATAGACACCAAGACCCATCTCTGGAATTTCAACACCATTATTTAATCGAAACATAATAAGCCTCCCTTCCATTTTGCGATACGACTACAGTATAACATACTTTTTCTTGCGGTTAAATCTTTTCTGTATCTTACCATATCCGCATTGCGTTATCAATACAGATATTATTTTATGATGCCAGGGTCAAAAGGTCTAAGCCCACATGAGCTTGCTCATAGGTGGGTGAAAGACCTTAGGACCCGCCCCGATATGAGCATAAAAGTGGGATGATAATCCCACGATATGCGAATATTGGGTAGGATTGTGGGAGTGCGTAGCACGGAGCAATCCGTAGGCATCAAAGTCGGGGGCTTTTGACCCCGACATAATTTTATAATTTCATAATATTTCCAGCACTTTTTTATCACATTTTCGTCCTAAAATAACATCTGACATTAAGGGGAGTCTGTCAATCGAATTGAAGGGAGTATAAATTCTATGACAAATGAACAATATCATACTTTGATCCATCCTTATACAGATGCCATGAACCTGATCCTTACCCGACTGGAGATTTTAAATCACTGTGCCGCTGACAATGAGGATGTCCGGCCAATCCATGGAATCACCCACCGGATCAAGGAAAAAATAAGTATGGAAAATAAATTAAAAAAGAAACATTCTAACGGAAGTGTGCAGGATGCACGCACATTACTGAAAGATATTGCCGGTATCCGCGTTATCTGCTTTTTTGAACGCGATATTTATCAGCTTGCTGAATCATTAAAAAAGCAGACTGACCTGATCCTCGTCTGCGAAAAAGATTATATCCGACATCCAAAACCGAACGGTTACCGGAGCTATCATCTTGTACTGGGAGTTCCTATTTATTCACTGGATGGCATGGAATACTATCCGGTGGAAATTCAGTTTCGCACCATTTCCATGGATTTCTGGGCTGCCATGGAACACCGGATCTGCTATAAATCCCAGCCCTTTGATGAACTCGAAATGAAAAGTGCTTTCCGGCAGTATGCAGAAATACTTGATGGGATTGAGAAATCCTTTGAAGTGTATAGTGAGAATTGTGGGTGAAATTTGTATTTGTTGGGGTGATACGCTTAGAAGACATACAAATTCTTGGTGGCGAAGCGGACGCGGAAAGCAGGGATATTCCTTCGCAGTGCAGGACCCGCTTTACCTCAGCCCGTTGACCGTTTGTAACTCGAAAGTGGAAATCTTCGTGCAATGGCACTCGATTTACTTTC
>ERZ856578.375-NODE-375-length-92520-cov-6.828932_pt1 | contig 92520 bp, 76 predicted proteins | sample MGYA00514384_ERZ856578 | MGnify/ENA primary metagenome ERZ856578 (study PRJEB29103, sample SAMN06111958) | human gut metagenome | biome: human gut; feature: ankylosing spondylitis patient; material: healthy_person | host: Homo sapiens | place: China:Hangzhou... | reverse complement strand
GGTTTTAGTGTTGTACGTTGTGGCGATCTTACATTATTCCCTCATGTTGATCGAACTGTTAATTTTGAGAGAAAGGGCAGAGACAAAAAGCAGTTTTCTGTTTTTCCACAGCGCCGAGCATAGGAAGAAGGAGTATCAAAATTAGGGATGTCTGGTAAATCGGGATCGGTTTGGCAATCCACATGATCAGTGCAAAGGCAAAAAGCGCCATGCTTTTCTGCGCTTCTGGAGTCAGTCCTTCAGGCAGAGGCATAAAATATAAAACCAGGAATACAACGATTGCAGCGATGGTGCTGATGATAGGACCCCAGTTTTTCTTTTCATTCGTTGACATAACATACCTCCTGTTTTCCTGTACGTTCCAGGCCGCGCGCCCCTGTACCGGTACGTTTTCCGATGTATTTTTGTTGATTTTATTATATAAAATTTCTCATAGTAACTCAATCGAATAAAGTTTACAAAGTAATAACCTTTTGTTATGATGAAGAAAATGAGAGAGCGTTCCGCGACGGAGCGCCGGGGAAAATGGGCAAATATTGGAAAAAAGACGAGGTGGAAAGACTGGGGCAGAAGGCGCAGAGCCAAATGCCCGGTGAATGTGTGGATACGAGGGGGAACGAAAGAATGGATATCGAAAAACTGGAATCATTTTTAATGTTAGCAAAATTACAGCATTTCACGAAAACGGCGGACGAATTATATATTTCCCAGCCAGCCTTAAGCAAACGGATCCATGCCATGGAGCAGGAACTGGGCGTGCCGTTATTTAACCGGATGGGAAACCAGACCTTTCTGACGGTCCACGGCGAAGCCTTTAAGCCCTATGCTGAGAGCCTGGTGGCCACCTACAACAGCGCCAGGGAGTACATCCGCCAGATCGAGCATATGGAACACGGTACCTTGAACTTCGGCGCTACTAATTTCATTGGTGTGTATATGCTTCCGGCCATTGTGGCGCGGTTTACGAAAAAATACCCCAATATCACCATTAACATGAACATCAATTCTTCGAAAAATATCCTGGAAATGCTTCATAAGAACCAGCTGGAGTTCGTATTTCTGTCCGACTATATCATCGAGAACCGGGATGCTTACGTGATTGAGGACTACTGGAAGGATCATCTGAAGTTAGTGGTAGGCAATGAGCATCGGCTGTTCCACGAAAAAAGCTGCTCCCTTTTTGATGTAAAGGACGATCTCTACATTACAAAAAAGAAGCAGTCTTCCCAGTATAAATTCTTAGATCAGATTTTTAAGCAGTACGATTTCGATTTCACCAAAAAATTTTTCATCAGTACCCAGGATGCTATCAAAGAAGCGGTGGTAAATCACGTAGGCATTTCCATCATGTCAGAACTGGCGGTGGAGCGTGAGATAGAGATGGGGCTTTTAGCGGCGCTGGATCTGAAAGAAACCACCATTGAACGGAATATCCAGTATGCGTATCTGAAAAATAAATATCTGACTCCGGCGGCAAAAGCATTTTTGGAGTTGCTATAAGAGGCCACGTAAGATTTCTAAAAATAGTTCAAAAATTTCCGAAAATTGAACATTGACCTGTGCAAATGTACCTGTTAACATATTTTACAAACAATATATGTGGGCGTGTGTATAAAAAAGACGGGAGATGGAGCTACATGGAATTTGCACTGGAGAAGGAACTGATGATGATCGGCAGGCTGCTGATCGCAGGATTATGCGGTGGCGTGATTGGACATGAAAGGGAGAACCGGCGGAAACCGGCGGGTGTCCGGACCCATACGGTAGTCGGTGTGGCGTCGGCATTGATGATGCTGATCTCCAAGTATGGCTTCAATGATGTGCTGAATGAGTATACGAAGCTGGACCCGTCACGAGTGGCGGCTGGAGTGGTTACAGCGATTGGTTTCTTAGGTTCGGGCATGATTATCGCAAGGAATAAGAGTGTCAGCGGTATCACCACATCGGCAGGAATCTGGGCTACTGTAGGTGTCGGACTGGCAGTTGGCTCTGGGATGATCTATCTGGGGATTGCAACTTCCGTGATCGTAGTGTTAGTGGAGATGTTTTTAGGACGAGGAGGTATCATGGGGCTGCACCGGGAGGCGATGTCTGCGGTGAACGTGGAGATCTCCGGTGGACAGAAGGAGCTTCTGGAATTGAAGGCGTGTATCGGGGAAATGGGATTTCATATCCGCAGCATCGAATTTTCCCAAAAGGAAAAGGGAATCGTCAAGGCAAGCATTATCCTTGGTGTTCCAAAACAGAAGAATATTGCGGAGCTGTTGGAATTAAAGCAGCCGTGGATCACCGGACTGGAAGTGAAAGGGAAGCTGTTGCTGTAAATATCAAGTGGCATCTAATAAGGTTCGGAGTGTGGTGGCTGGGAACCCTGCAGGTATGAACGAATGGAGGCACTTGAACATATCGTTGCCTATGAGAGCCGCCCGCAGGTTAAACTTGCGGGCGGAAATTGTTTCACAAGTCTGTACTTTCTGAAATAAAGGAATCCATGTCCTGGATATAAGTATCTTTTGTAAAGATGGGGTGGTAGTTTTCTACTACCTCTTTTGCTTTTTCTGCGCCATTTTTCAGCAGGCGGTAAGCGGAAAGAGCAAAGATTTTTGCGGTGACTATATAAGCCAGTTCATCGTCCACAATGTCAAAGTCTACGGAGTGAAGTCCGCTTACTTTTCCACCGGTGTTGAAGGTGAGAACCGGCTGGATGTGCTGGACGTCACCGACGTCGGTGGAGCCGCCGCTGTGGGCGGTAGTATCCTGTTTTACTACTTCGTAGTCTTTTTTGCTGGACTGGGAGGCAATCTGGGCGGCGGCCAGGACTTCCTCATTAGCCTCCGCACTTAAAGCCGGCAGATAGCCAGGCATTGTGGTGATCTGGCACTGGGCGCCAATGGCATAGGCGCCGGATCGGAAGGCCCGGTCAGTCTTGGCTGCGGCATCTGCGATGGCGTCTTTATTGGCTGCGCGTACCAGGGTCTCGATGACCACCTCATCTGGAACGACATTGACTAAGTTTCCGCCTTTGGTGATGATCGGATGGATGCGGACATGGTCATTGTCACGGAAGGTTTCACGCTGGTAAGCCAGGGCGGAAAGTCCAAGGGAGGCGGCATTTAAGGCATTGACGCCTAAGTGCGGCGCACCTGCGGCATGGGCAGCGACACCCTTGTAACGGATTACCTTGGAGACGAAGCCGTTGTTGGAGTTGGAACCGACGCTGATATCTTTGTCACCGGTATGGTGGACGATATCTAAGTCGATGTCGTCAAAAGCGCCGATGCGGATCAGCTCGCATTTACCGCCGCCGTATTTGATCTTTCCCTCGGCGGTCAGTTTGTTCTTGAACTCGATCTCGCCGTATTCTTCAGCAGGAACGGCGAAAAGGACTACCTGGCCGTCCAGTTTTTCTTTTACTTCTGGGTTCGTCAGGGCAATGGCGGCACCGATGACTCCGGCTAACTGGGCGTGATGTCCGCAACAGTGGGCTCCCTGGGTTTCCGGGTTTGCGTATTTGTGCTCCGGGATGCGGAGGGCGTCTAATTCACCGATGAGGGCAAGACTGACGTTATCCTTCTTTTCTTCATTTAAGTAGGCTTTCACGCCGGTAACTGCCAGATGTTCTTTGATTGGCAGACCAAGAGCTTTCATGAAATTCGCGAATTTTTCGGCAGTTCGGAATTCTTTATAGCCAAGCTCCGCGTGGGTGTAAATGTCTTTGGCGAAGTCGATGATCTGATCCCGGTGGGAGTCAATGATGTCGATGATCTTCTGTTCGGTTTCGTCTAAAATGATAGGTGTTTCATTCTGTGCCATATGCAGGTCTCCTTTATTTTGCAAATAATTGTAACTATTCAGTACCTTCATAGTTACGAGCAAAAATCCATTCCAGATCAGCTTCGCTGATGGGATTTTTGCTTTCTAGCCTATGTGTTCTTACGGTCAGCGCAGCATGTGCGCAGACCTACTGAATAGTTACAAATAATTCATTAGGAACATACCATAAACCGTTGTTGTTCTTGTCTAAGTATTCTTTAAATGCATCAGAGTGGTAAGCCGCCACAAGGTCTTTTGCCCACTGAGCGTCCTTATTTTCCTCCTTTACGACAACCTGAAGCAGTAAGTGCGGTAAGATATCTTCCTGCAGCAGTGCGGTAGAAGCGTCCATTCCTGCGTTGTATACAATACTTCCTGTGATAACTGCATAGTCAAAATCATCTAGTACGCCAGGGATGTTGGTGGAATTCATTTCTGTAAATTCGATGTTATAAGGATTCTCTGTAATATCGTCCTGGGTCACGGTGGAAAGCTCCACATCCGGATTCAGGGTGATCCATCCGGCTTTCTGAAGCAGGACATAAGCTCTTGCGGTGTTCGCTGCATCGTTTGGTACGGCTACCTTGGCTCCGTCATGGATGTTGTCAAGAGAGGTTTCGGTTGCGGAAAAGATCGCTGCCGGAACGGTTGGAATCGGGGAGATCGGTATCAGATCGCCGTTCTGGGCCTGGTTGAAGTTCTCCGCATAAGCGGTGTGCTGCTCCACGTTAAAATCAATCTCTCCCTCATTTAATGCCAGATCATTCTGCAGAAGATCGGAGAAATCCACTTCGGTGAAGGTGTAGCCCTGCTCTTCTAGGATCGGCCTGATGGCGTCCTCGAAAAGAACGGTGTATGGGCCTGCGGCCTTGCCGTATTTTAATTCTTTTTTCTCAGAAGTGGTGTCATTGGCAGCGGTGGTATCAGCAGTTTCAGAAGCAGTGGTTCCAGAAGCAGCAGCTGTGGTGGTATCTGCGGCTGCGGAAGTGGAGGTGCCGGAGGAGTTACCGGAGCAGGCGGTTAAAAGTCCGGTGGTCAGTACTAAGGATGCTGCTAAGGTGGTTCTTACATAGGCTTTGAAGTTTTTCATAATCGTTGTCTCCTTTTTTGAGAGTTTTTATTTGAAGAACTGCTCAGATGTGGGGGGAACAGTTCTTGTATACTATGATGGGAAATTTCAAGTTACTGGTGTGTCCGGCGTTTCTGTGACAGCAGATTTCCCAGACTCTGGATCAGCCATACAAAAGCGATCAGGATGAAAACGGTGGAAAACATCAGCGGGAAGTTAAAGGTCTGATATCCATAGGTCAAAGCGATGTTTCCGATACCGCCGCCTCCGATGTAACCGGCCATGGCGGTGGCTCCGATCAGTGCGATGGTTCCGGTGGTCAGCGCCAGGATGATAGAAGCAAATGCCTCCGGAAGTACGAAATGAATGACAATCTGGAGTGTATTGGCCCCCATGGCCTGCGCTGCCTCGATGATTCCGGCATTGACATCAAGCAGGGAGTTTTCCAGCAGTCTTGCTAAAAATGGGGCGGTGTAGATCACCAGTGGAACGATGGCTGCCTTGGTTCCGATGCGGGTTCCTACGATGAATTTGGTTACTGGCATCACGCATACCAGAAGAATGATAAATGGGGTACTGCGGACTACGTTGATAAATCCATTTAAGATGGTGTAAAGGATCCGGTTTTCCTTTAAGCCCCCTTTGCGGGTAAGCCAGAGGACAATGGCGATGAGAAATCCGACCACTGACCCAATGATCAGGGAAAATCCCACCATATAGAGGGTTTCCCATCCGGCCTTCACTAATTTGTCTGTGGAAATTCCTAAATACTGTTCGATCATGGTAAGGTTACCTCCCTGTATTCTTCCTTGGATTCAAGGATATATTGTTCTGCTTTCTCGATTTCTGCATCGGTTCCGATGAAAAGAACTAACATGATGCCGACCACGATTCCCTGGATCACATTGATGGTGGAGTAGAGGATATTGGTCTCTACTTCAAATCTCCGGTTGATCTCCCAGAGCAGTGGTTCGGTGCTGTCGGTATTTTCCAGTTTAATGCGGAGAAGGCGGCTGTTTCTGGTCTCTCTCCGGATACTTTCGACTAACGGTTCCGGGATCACATCCCGGATCAGGTTGCCCACAAACCGTCTGGCGATGTCCGACCGGGGATCGGAAAATACCTGGATGACCGATCCGGTCTCGACCACCTGTCCGTAATCCATGACTGCCACCTTGTTACAGATCTTCTGGATCACGTTCATTTCATGAGTGATGATGACGATGGTGATGTGAAGCATTTCATTGATTTTTTTCAATAGTTCCAGGATAGAATCGGTGGTTTTCGGATCCAGGGCGCTGGTGGCTTCATCGCATAGCAGAATCGAAGGATTATTGGCCAGGGCTCTTGCGATGCCTACGCGCTGTTTCTGACCGCCGGAAAGCTGTCCGGGATAGGAGTATTTCTTATCAGACAGTTCTACGAAATCCAGAAGCTCTGTGACTCGCTTTTCCATGTCCTTTTTCGATACGCCATTTAATTTCAGTGCGATGGCCACGTTATCGTAAATGGTCTTGGATTCCAACAGATTAAACTGCTGGAAGATCATGCCGATTCCTTTCCGCAGATTTCGCAGTTCCTTCTGGTTTAAGGTACCGATGTCTTTTTCTTCTACCCAGACGTTACCGGAAGTTGGGGTTTCCAGGGCGTTTACCATGCGGATCAGCGTGGATTTTCCGGCTCCGCTGTAGCCGATCACTCCGTAAATGTCTCCTTTCTCAATTTCGAAGGACACATCTTTCAGAGCATCAAATGGGCCGTTTTTGGTTTGGAAGGTTTTGCTTACGTGTTCAAATCGAATCATGGACGGGTCTCCTTTTCTGGAATTATCAATAACTGTTTGGTAGGTCTGCGCACTTGCTGCGCTGACCGTAAGAAAACTTGGGCTAGCAGGCAAAAATCACATCGACGAAGTCGATCTGGAATGGATTTTTGCGTGTAACTGTGAAGGAACTGAACAGTTACGCATAAAAAAAGAGGTCTGGTGTTGTCCAGACCTCTCAAAAACTGACTATATAGGGGTATCTATACATGTGTATCGTGATAGAGAAACTCACGAGGATACAACCCAGCCATTCGTCTGCACAACAAAAGAAAGCGTATGGTTACAACAACAACACATACACTCCATACAACAACACATAGCAGACAGAACGGTGTAGATCGTATTCATGGTGGTTTCTCCTCCTTTCTTATAAAGCTGGCAACTGCCTGTGGAATGGCAGTTTTCAATTCCTACTGTTTTAGTGGGTTATGTTGGTGTTAATTATACGCAGGAAAATTCATTTGTCAATCTTTTTTCAAAAATTTTTGCAATTTGGCCGGATTTTGACTGGAAATAGGGGGAAAGTGGGCTCGGTTTGTATTTCTTTTCATAATACTTGATGTTTTTTTAACTATTCTTGAGCGGCGGCGTCCCAGGCATTAAAATAGTAATCAGATGAAATGAGAAAGTGAAAGCAAAGAAAGGGGATTTTCTGTATGACCGTTCATGTAATTGATGAGGCAAACCGCTGCTTAAACTGTAAAAAACCGATGTGCCGTCAGGGATGTCCGATCCAGACACCGATCCCGATGATGATCAAGGCATTTAAAGAAGGAGACTTAAATGAAGCCGGGGAGATGTTATTTTCCAATAATCCCATGTCCATGATCTGTTCTCTGGTATGTAACCATGAGAAACAGTGTGAGGGCCATTGTGTGCTGGGAAGAAAAGGGGAGCCGGTGCATATCAGCAGTATTGAAAACTATGTGTCTGATACATATTTTGATAAAATGAAGATTGAATGTGCACCATCTAACGGGAAAAAAGTGGCAGTCATCGGCGCGGGGCCTGCGGGAATCACCATCGCGATCATGCTGACAAAAAAAGGCTATGAGGTGACGATCTTTGATGCCCGTGATAAGATCGGCGGTGTGTTACAGTACGGAATTCCGGATTTCCGTCTGCCCAAGACCATTCTGGAGCGTTATAAGAAGAAATTAAGAGAGATCGGAATCAAGATCCGTCCCAATACCACTATCGGCGGCGCGCTGGAGATCAAAGATCTGTTCCGTGATGGTTATGAGAGCATTTTTATTGGTACCGGCGTGTGGAGACCGAAGAAGCTGGGCATCAAGGGTGAGTCTTTAGGAAATGTCCACTTTGCCATTGATTACCTGGCAAACCCGGATTCCTATGAATTGGGCGATACGGTTGCCATCATCGGTATGGGAAATTCCGCCATGGACGTGGCAAGAACCGCTCTGAGAAAGGGGGCAAGAAACGTAACGCTGTATGCCCGCGGTTTAAAGAGCCAGGCAAGCGCAGAGGAGATCGCTTATGCAAAAGTGGACGGTGCGGTATTGTCCTTTGGTATGCAGCCGGTGGAGATCACCGATGACGGCCCGGTGTTCCAGAAGGTATTATTTGACGAGGAAGGCAACCGCATCGGTGTGGATGAGACTCCGATCCAGGTTCACGCCGACAGTACCATCGTGTCCGTCAGCCAGGGACCGAAGGATAAGTTAGTCAACACTACAGAAGGGTTAAAGGCGTCTGCCAATGGTCTTTTAGTGACGAATCAGTTTGGTGAGACCACCCATCCGGGCATTTTCGCCGCAGGAGATGTGGTTCTGGGCGCCAAGACGGTGGTAGAGGCAACTGCTTACGCAAAGGTGGTAGCAGACGCCATGGACCAGTATATGCAGGGAACCTTAGAAGAGAAGCTTCCAGAGTGATTGACATAACAGTATGGAAACAAACTTAATAAAAATAAAAAAACAGCCAAAAATCTTAAAAAAATAAGGTTTTTGGCTTGTTTTATTAAGAATTGTCATAGTTTTTCAAAGTATTTATTTTTCTTTTCCAAAGTGCTATTCTCAGCTTAGAAACAGAAACTGGGAGGACAAGATTATGATGACAAGAAGAGAATCCGATTCTATCGGAACCATGGATGTACCAGAGAAAGCCTACTATGGAGTGCAGACGCTCCGTGCGAAAAATAATTTCAAGATCACAGGAAGACCCCTTCACCCGGAGTTTATCAAAAACCTGGCAAGAATCAAAAAAGCAGCGGCTTACACGAATATGGCTGCCCATGTGCTGGATGAAGAGAAAGGCAATGCCATCGTGAAAGCCTGCGATGAGATCATTGCCGGAAAGCTCCATAATCAGTTTATCGTGGATGCCATCCAGGGCGGCGCGGGAACCTCTGCCAATATGAACGCCAACGAGGTCATTGCCAATCGTGCCATCGAGATCTTAGGGGGCAAAAAGGGTGATTATTCTATCGTTCATCCCAATGACCATGTCAACATGGCCCAGTCCACCAACGATGTGATCCCCTGTGCGGGAAAACTGACCATTTTAAACCTGCTTCCGGGTTTCGTGGCAGAGTTAGAGCGGCTTCACAAAGCGTTGAGAGATAAGTCCATCGAGTTCGATGACGTGGTGAAAATGGGAAGAACCCAGCTTCAGGACGCGGTTCCGATCCGTCTGGGACAGTCTTTTGGGGCTTATGCGGCAGTGATCGAGCGGGATATCCAGAGAATCAAAAATCTGGAAGAAGAGCTGAAGATATTAAATATCGGTGCAACGGCAGTGGGAACCGCCATCAATGTGAATCCGGTGTATTTGTTCCATATCATCCACAACATCAACCTGGTCTGTGGTACGGACTGTTCCCAGGCGGAGAATTTATTTGACGCTACCCAGAACCTGGACGGATTTGTACATACCTCCGCCACATTAAAGGTCTGCGCCGTGAATTTATCTAAGATCTGTAATGACCTGCGCCTCTTATCCAGCGGTCCACGAGCCGGACTTGGTGAGATCAACCTGCCGCCGAAACAGAACGGTTCCTCCATCATGCCAGGCAAGATCAACCCGGTGATCCCGGAGGTAGTCTCCCAGGTGGCTTACAATGTGATCGGCAATGATGTGACCGTCACCATGGCAGCAGAAGCCGGACAGATGGAGTTAAATGCTTTCGAGCCCGTGATCTTCTATAAGATCTTCGAGTCCATCGACACCTTAAAAGGCGCTGTAGAGACCCTGATCGACAACTGCATCACCGGCATTACCGCCAACCGGGAACACTGCAAAGCCCTGGTGGAGTCCAGCGCCGCCTTAGCTACCGCCCTCTGTCCGGCGCTTGGCTACAAAAAATCCGCTGAGATTGCCAAAAAGTGCATGAAAACCGGTATTCCGGTCCGCCAGATCGTGTTAGACGAACATCTCCTGACCGAGCAGGAACTGGATCAATATCTGGATCTGATGGATATGACCCAGCCGGGTCATCAGGTGGAGTATCATATGAATTTTAAGAGCTGATGAAGAAAATCCCTATCCGCATTGGATGGGGATTTTTTACGCCTTGCGGTAATGAACTGCGGATGTTAAAATAAGCATATCTAGTATAATGCAAGGACTTCTGCTGAACGTTGTAACAAACGTGAGAAAATTGATTATAAATTAGAAGACGGCAGATACCGTTCATCTAAGATGTGGTACTGCCGCCTGTTTGCCATCATGATGTGTTAACATCTTGATGCTTGGGCTCTGCCAAAGACTTCCCCGCTAAAAGGCCTCTTTGAGCAAGCCGCTTAATTTCATAAGCAATACCATGGTTCAGGTGTCAAAAGCCATGTTCTAAACAATGCATCGGTAAGAATCTTGAATTTTTGAACATGACAGGCAATTATGAGAGCCAAAGTTCCTAATTCAGACTCTCACATTACCTCATTTTTAGGCAATTATCAGATTTTGGGCAGACTCCACATTGAACACAGATCTGTGACCTTAGATGAATTATGCACCGCTTTTCAGATTTCCATTGCAACACTGCGAAGAGATTTGGATAAGCTTACTCCTCGTGGAACCGTAGAGAAGGTTTACGGCGGTGTCATTGCACGCAATTTAAATGATGCACCTCTGGACGGTCTTATTTCTTATTCAGAGCGAAATATTCAAAATGCTGATGAAAAAAAACGAATTGCCAGATTAGCCGCATCTACTGTAAAAGCAAATGACACCATTTATATTGATACCGGAACTTCCACACTTGGCATCATTGACTATCTGGTTGATGTGCCCAATCTCACTGTTCTTACAAACAGCATACTGGTTGCCTCCAAGGCCCTTGCCTATAGCAGCATAAAAACCATTATGCTTCCCGGCATTATCAATACAAGGTCTGCATCCTCTGTAGGCAACGGCTGTCAGGAGTATTTGCGCCGCTATCACATGCAAAAGGCATTTATGGCATGCACTGGCATAACAGAGTTTGGCGCAGCCAATGCGTCTCCTGAAGAATATGAAATCAAAAAGGTTGCACTGGAACAAAGTTGTATTCACTATCTTCTGGTTGATCACAGTAAATTCGACAAGTCTGCACTCATGGTCTACTCTCCGCTCAGTGACATTGATCATGTGTTCACAGACCAGCTACCTAAAAAAAATATCTGCAGCTTTTCCAGGAGCACAACATCCAGCTAAGCATTGCTGAATAATTTCATATATTCTATTGAATTATTTTGTGTACTTTAAAAGACCTTGCAGTATTACCATGGCATTACCGCTGAACCATCAGATATACAAATTCCAGCGGTAATTTCCAGAGCAGCTGATCGCACATGTTTTTGTGAAATTACCGCTGGGAAAATACCAGGGGGCATACCTTTTGACACCCTAATCATAAAAATATCACATAGTATTTGATAAAATTGTTGATTTAAGTGGCATATTGTTGATCCGTGTACTATTAAAATAAAAAATTATGCTGTAAAATAATGATATCAGAAAGAAACTATTGTACAGTTTTAACAAAATGGCACGAGTTACCGCGGAACGAGGTCAAAAATAAGAAGAGGAGGATTATTCATGCGAAGAAAGAAACTTATGAGCATACTTATGGGAGTCACTATGCTTACAATGTCATTGACAGCATGCGGCGGTGGGGGGAGTACGCCAAATACTCCTGTGACAACGGCGGATTCCGGTTCCAAGGCGGAAACCAAGGCTGAGGCAAAGACAGAAGAACCGGTAACTCTGGTATTTCAGTTAAGTGATAATTCCGTGCTGGAGGCATCAGCGGATGCCATTGCAAAATTCGAAGAGGAGCACAATTGTAAGGTTGAAATTATCAGCGGCTTTAATGGATGGCCGGATTATTGGTCAAAGCTTTTGACTTCTATCGCAGGCGGTACGGGACCAGATGTAGCCAACTTAAAAGAGACATATATGGGAGAACTCTACAGCAAAGGCGCGCTTCTTGATCTGACAGACTATATTGAGGCCGATGATGAAGTGAATCCGGAAGATTTTGTAGACGCAGCATGGGATGCCGTTACTTTTGATGATGGCGGAGTCTATGCGCTGCCGAAACATAGCAGTGTGATCGGTTTGTATTATAATGAAGATCTTTTGGCTGAAAAAGGCTACACAGAACCGCCAAAGACATGGGATGAGTTAAAGAGTATGGCAAAGGACTTAACGGATCCGAATAAAGGGCAGTATGGCTTTATGTGGTATGAACTGGGAACCCGTGAACCTTGCTTTGCATGGTGGCTGAGTTACTACTGGCAGGCCGGCGGTCAGGTTTGGAAGAATGGCGTTACCGGGAAAGACTTTAACATTAACAATGAGGCCGGTTTGGCGGCATTGAATCTGCAGGTTGATATGCTGTATAAAGATTGCTCTGCAGTTCCGCCAACGACGCAGGAAACCGCACTGGCAGAGAACGGAAAGGTTGCAATGTGGATGCAGGGCTGCTGGAATGTGTCCACATATCCCAAAACAGCGCCAGATCTGAAGTGGAAGGCTACATTGCTGCCAGCCTATAAAAATGATGCTCATAATGCGCTGGTAGACGTATATGGCGTATTGAAGGACAGCAAGAATCCGGAACTGGCATATGAATTTGTGAAAATGCTCACTTGTGAAGAGAATGATTTAACATTTAACGTTGCAGCTGGTCAGATGCCGGTACGAAAAGTGAATTATGAAAAAGAGCCGTACGCAAATGATGAAAACTGGCAGGCATTTATCGAGGCGCTCCAGCTTCCGGAGACGCAGCCGAAACCAGTATGTCAGGGATACGAGGAAATGGGTGTTGCAGTGGCTACTGAGCTGCAGAAAGCCTGGTATAATCAGGTGACGCCAGAGGAAGCCCTAGAGAGTGCAGATGCGGTGGCAGCCTCCATTCTTGAACGGAATCAGTAAATCGATGTGACAGGACAGTTATGCCGGGTGCAAAGCATCCGGCATGGTTTTCAAAAGAGAGATTCTATATCCGGGAAAGGAGGACACTGATTTGCGAAAGAAAAAACAGTGGCTGGCAGGTTATGGGTTTATTTCGCTGTGGCTGATTGGACTGTTTGTATTTACGCTGATACCAATGATTTATTCATTTTATATCAGCCTGACTGAATGGGACTTTATAGGAACTCCCCGTTTTATCGGTTTAAAAAACTATATGGATATTATGAAGGATTCGACAGCAAAGAAAGCGCTGATTAATACAGCATACTATACCGCAGTATCGGTTCCTTTGCGTATGATCCTGGCGCTGACAGTGGCACTTATGCTGAGTAAACCTTATAAAGGTTCCAATGGGCTGCGCGTATTGTTCTACATGCCAGGCATTATATCAGGTGTTGCAATTTCTGCCGTATGGTCCCGGCTGTTTGATCCGTTTTATGGCGGAATCAACGATATTCTTGCCCGTTTTGGAATTCCGGGTTTGGCCTGGCTGAGCGATGTTCATCTGGCAATGCCTTCCATTATTCTGATGAATCTGATGTACATTGGTACACCGATGGTAGTGTTTATAGCAGCAATTAAAGGAGTGCCGGAACAGATGTATGAAGTGGCGCTGTTAGACGGCGCCAATGGGTGGCAGCGTTTTATCAACATTACAATTCCGATGATCTCTCCGATTTTGTTCTATAATCTGATCATGCAGATCATCCAGTCCTTCCAGGTTTTTACAAATGTTTATATTATGACAAACGGCGGTCCGGCCAATGCTACAATGGTACTTGTACTCTATCTGTATCAGACTGCATTTCAGTACCTGCGTATGGGCTATGGATCAGCTCTGGCGTGGATTTTGTTCTTTATTATTTTAATTTTGACACTGATAGTATTCCGCACATCCGGATGGGTATATTTTGAAGGAAAGGAGGAAAGGTAATGGCTCAGCCTGGTGCAAAGCAGACACTTACACGGAAACAGAAACTGAGGATAAAGCAGTTTGTCTGGTACGCAGGTATCCTTTTAATGGCGGTTATTTTTATTATGCCGGTATATTGGATGGTACTTATGTCATTTAAACCGCTGTCGGAGATGTATGTGATTCCCACGCCATGGTTTCCAAAGCCCCCTTTTCAAATCAGTAATTATATTGAGGCATGGATCAAGTATCCTTTTCTGACCTATTTTAAAAATACAATTCTGGTAGTAGTGGCTGCTACTATGGGAAATGTAATGTCTTCTTCTATAACGGCATTTGGATTTGCAAGAATCCGATTTCCGGGGAGGGATTTCCTGTTCGTAATTTTGATTTCTACTATGATGCTTCCGTATCAGGTAAAAATCATACCATTGTTTCAAATGTATAAAACCATTGGATGGCTGAATTCTCTGTGGCCCTTGATCGTACCTGCTTTTTTTGCATCAGCATCCCCGTTTTTTGTATTTCTGATGCGTCAGTTTTTTCTGTCAATTCCAGAAGAACTTGCAGATGCGGCCAGAATTGATGGGTGCGGCTTTGTGAATATTTACCTTCGCATTTTTCTGCCCCTTACCAAACCGGCAATGGTTACAGTGGCGCTGTTTTCATTTATGGATAACTGGAATGATTTTTTCATGCCTTTAATTTATATCAATTCAAACCAGTTTAAGACATTGTCCCTGGGCCTGGCCGGCATGACTGGACAGTACGTAAGCGATTGGCATATAATTATGGCAGCAAGTGTCATTACCGTTCTGCCTTGTGTGATTATTTTCCTGCTGGCACAGAGACATTTCGTAGAAGGAATTGCGTTAAGTGGTATTAAGGGATAAAAGGAGAGAATGCTATGACAATGAAAAAATTTATAAATGCTCCTGACAGTTTTGTAGATGAGGCGCTGGAAGGCATCGTTATGGCCCATGAAGACAAAGTAATGCTGTATCCGGCGGATTCTCGGGTTGTGATGCGTGCCCGAAGAGATCTGCAGGGAAACAAAGTAGGGATTGTTACTGGCGGAGGATTCGGACATTTGCCGGTCTTCCTTGGGTATGTGGGCAAGGGCCTGGCAGACAGCTGTGCAGTAGGAAATGTATTTTCATCCCCCAGCAGCATGCAGATTTTTCATGCAATGCAGGCAGCAGACAGCGGGAAGGGAGTGCTTCAGCTGTTTGGGTGCTATCAGGGAGATAAAATGAATTTCCAGATGGCCAGGATGATGGCGGAGCGGGAAGGAATTCCATGCGAAACCGTGATCGTCAGCGATGATATTGCAGCGGCTCCTTTAGAACAGAGACAGATGCGCCGGGGGATTGCGGGAATCATGTTTGCATACAAAATCGCCGGAGCCTGTGCAGAGACGGGGGCGGATTTGAAAACCGTAGCTGCGGCAGCGAAGAAAGCGGCTGATGCAACCCGCACCTTTGGAGTCAGCCTGAGCTCTTGTACAATTCCGGCAGTGGGGAGACCTAACTTTTCCATAAACGAGGGGAAGATGGAGATTGGAATGGGAATTCATGGAGAACCTGGTTTGGAAGAGTCGGACATCCTTACAGCCGATGAAACTGCAGAATTGTTGTTCAGGCGGATTCTGGAAGATAATCCCTGTCCAAAGGGCAGCAGTATTGCTGTATTGGTCAATGGATTGGGGGCAACACCATTAGAGGAACTATATATCTTATATCGCCGTGTAGCACAGCTCTGTGCAGAATATGGGATTCGGGTACATCGTGCCTATGTAGGTGAGTTTGCCACTTCTCTTGAGATGGCCGGAGCATCAATTTCGGTTATGAAACTGGATGAAGAGCTTATCAGCCTGTTGGACGCTCCCTGCGATTCCCCGTTTTTCTTACAAACGCAGGCATAAAGGAGGGAAAGGATGTTTACAGTTGAGAATCTGAAGGAATTTTTGAAACAGGCTTCGCTGGGGATTGCTGATGCGAAGGATATGCTTACACAGCTTGATGCTCAGGCAGGAGATGGGGATTTGGGTGTAAACATGGAACAGGGGTTTAAAGCTGTGGCGGAGGCTGTGGAGACAGAACAACCCGAAAGTCTGCAGGAAACATTTTTCGTAAGTGCGGTGGCGATTAATTCTGCGGCTCCATCCACACTGGGAACCATTTTGTCTGTGGCGATGCAGTCATTTTCGAATGATTGTACAGGATTAACGGATATCGACCAGGCGCGTTTTGCAGAAATGTTGCATCATGCTTCAGACCAGATGACTGGAATGGGTGGAGCCAAAAGGGGGGACAAGACCATACTGGACAGCCTGTGTCCCTATGCGGAGTATCTGACAGAGCATGAAGGCCCCGGAATATGGAGGGATGCCGCCGAAAAAGCAGAAGAGGCGGCACAGGCAACAGCCCAGCTTGTTCCGCGTATCGGGCGCGCAAGAATGTATGGAGAAAGAGGAAAGGGAGTGTGTGACGGAGGAGCCGTATTATTTGCTGTAATCGTGGGTCTTCTTGCTGATTATCTGGAAAACCGGGATGTGAAATCGAATGTTTAAACATTTAAGTCTGTATAAGCAGCTGGTTTTGCTCATTGGGATGTTAAGTATCGTTCTTTTGATGGTATTTGGTCTGATGGCATATCATTATGCCGCCGGTATCGTCACCGAACAGGTAACACAGAATTCACAGACCGTGCTGGAGCAAATGAATTTTGTCAGTGAGCAGTGGATCAATTCTATGGAGCTGTTTTCACTGTCGGTGACAACGGATTCTCAGATTGAATCAGCTTTAAAGGAATTGAAAAGAACCCATGGGTTAGATCAGGTTGGGGCGGTAAACACCATCACGGACAGAATTCTTTTTCATACGGCTTCCCAGCCGGATATTGTGCGGGTCAGCCTGATTTGTCCTTATGCGGAACTGGCTTCTTATTATAAGATGTGGAATACCTACTATATTTTGGATTCTTCATCTCTGCAGACGGAACAATGGCAGGAATACTTAAACAGGCGCAGCTTTGGAGTAGTGCCGCTTTCACTGAAGGATGAGGTGTATTCGAATTTACCGGAACAGAACTACATTACGTTTTACCGGAATCTCAGCGTATTTTCCAATGTAGATGACAATGAGAGTATTCTGCTGATTACGCTGCCTGAAAAGATTCTGGGTTCCATGCTGGTGGCTCAGGGGGACGCAGGCGATGTCTATTTTACGATCAATGAAAACAACATTCCAATCAGCTATGGAATGCAGGAGGATGTTGTCAGGCATTTCCTGGAGGAAAATGCAGATCTATTTTCAGAAGTGGATCATGCTGCAGGCTTTCAGGACCGAATGTTTGAGCATGAACGCTATGCGGTAATTTACAGTTCTGTCAACCGGTATGGACTGCGTACAATCCAGTTAAAACCCTATAAAGAATTGTTGGAGCCTCTTTCTGCACTGATGAAGAGGATTGGCGTTGTTGGAGCTTTTTGTCTGCTGGCAGTATTTCCGGCGATTATATGGTTCAGCAAAAAAGTCCTGGATCCTCTTAATATGCTGATAGAGCAGATGCAGCGTGTGGGAAAAGGAGATTTTGAGATATCGCAGATGTCCCATTATACCAATGAGATCGGGCAGATTAACAGCCATTTTCTTCAGATGGTCAACGAAATTAGGGAAATGCTGAAACGAGTAGAACGGATATCCAATGAGAAGGCCGAAATTGAGTTTCAGGTGCTGCAACAGCAGATAAATCCGCATTTTCTTTATAATACACTGGATTTTATTAACTGGATGGCCATCAGGGCCCATGCAGATGATATCAGCAAAGCAGTGGTACGGTTGAGCGAATTTTTCCGTTTAAGTCTGTCCAACGGAGTTTCCTTGCTGACGATCGACGAAGAGCTGCAGAGAATTGCGGCTTATATGGATATACAAAATCTGATTTTAAAGGGGCGCATTCAATATTCGGAGGAGGTTCTGCCGGAAGTAAAGAAACAGCATATTATCCGGCTGATCCTTCAGCCGTTTATCGAAAATTCCATTCTCCACGGATTTCCTGATGGTGAGAACGGCGAAATCTGTATCAGCGGCTGGTTGGATGGGAATGATATCTATCTGCAGATTTCCGACAATGGACGTGGAATTCCGGAGATGGAACAGGAACTGATTCTGCACGAACCCAGCTCGCGATATGGAAAATATGGCGTGTATAATGTAAATAAAAGACTTCAGTTGTATTATGGACCTGAATATGGAGTGAAATATCTTCCAGTGCGTAAGGGAACTACCGTGTTAGTTCACATTCCCGGAAAAGAGGAGGTCTGACATGTATCAAATGCTGATTGCTGATGACGATCAGTTTGTTCTTGACGGTTTAAAAGAAGAAATTGATTGGAAAAAATACAATATTTATGCAGTGGAATGCTGTACAAATGGAAAACAGGCATTGGAAATTTTAAAGCAGCAGCAGATAGATATTATATTGACGGATATCCGTATGCCTGGAGTGGATGGTCTGGAGCTTACAAAAGCGGCGATGGAACAGAATCCCGAAATCTGTGTTGTAATTATGTCTGGACACAGTGAATTTGAGTATGCACACACGGCCATAAGGCTGGGAGTTTATGATTATCTGCTTAAGCCTATTACGCTGGATGCCATAGATTCCCTTTTTATGCGCCTGACAAAAGAGCTGGATAAGGAGGCGGAAGTCTCTAACAGAAAAATGGATAATTGGAAACCAACCCTGATACAGAAATATTTTCAGGATCTCCTCAATGGTCTTCCAACTTTTTTAGGCTCGGAGACTTTAGTCTGCCAGATGCCCTATTATCAATGTGTTCTGTTTCATATTGACCACTATAAAAAAATGACACCAGTAAGACAGCAGGAACTGACCTCTGGACTTTTTGCTGAGCTGTATCAGTGGGGAGAGAAAAAAAGACCCATTATTCCTACGGTAGTGAAAAATACGGATCTTGTCATGATTTTTCAAATGGAGCGTTTGGAACAGCAGGAAACAGAAAAGGATAATCTGTGCATTTTGAAACAAGCGCTGGAAGAAAAGTTTATGATTACCATTACCATTGGAATCAGCCGTATTTACAGCAATGTTGCAGATACCCGGATCTATGCGGAAGAAGCATATTTTGCCAGCCGCCATTGTCATGACGTGGACGAAAAGATTATTTATTATGAACCACGCAACACCCTTGGGGTCATTGGCAGAGAACAACTTTCCCGGATCAGAGGGGTTCTTTTTGAAAGCTTTCATGCATGGAATTATGAGAAAGTGTCAGAGGCATTAAAAGAGATGAAAATGCTGTTTGGCACGGGAGAGATTATGAATCTGGAAGAGCTTCAGATGCTCTGTATCGAGATTATATCCAAGTTTCAGATGATACAGATGGAGAATATGCCTGTTAAAAAAGAATCCTATCCGCTTTATGAGCAGGCAGGCAATGAAGTGCGGCGGGCGGAGACTGTTGACGAACTATTTGGAATTCTGGAACATGTAATTTTGGAGTCATTTTCGGATGATGCCTCTCCGGGCAGCAAAAACGACAGGATAGTCCGCCAGGTTATCCAGTTGATTCAGGATAATGTCAATACAAACATTACACTGAACCAGATTGCACAGGAGGTCTATATTTCTCCGAATTATCTGGGGTGTATCTTTAAAGAAGAGATTGGGATGTCCTTTAATGAGTATCTGCACCAGTACAGAATGAAACTTGCTCAGAAACTTTTAAAAAGCCATAAGTTTAAGGTTTATGAGATATCTGCTATGGTAGGCTATAAGAATCCCAGCTATTTTACCAAACTGTTTACAGAGTATACAGGAGGGATCTGTCCATCTGATTATGAAAAGTAGGAGGAAACATGTTAGGGTTGATTACGGATATAGACCGGTTTTCGACCCATGACGGGCCGGGAATCCGAACAACAGTTTTTTTTCAGGGATGTCCGATGCACTGCGCCTGGTGCCATTCTCCGGAGACGCAACCTGCCTCACCGGTGCCTATATACAGATCCATGAAATGCATCGGATGCAGAAACTGTATGTACGTCTGTCCACATGGAGCGATCACACCGAAGAAATATGAAGAGGATGGGGAAAAACGAGAAGGGATCCGCATCGACACGACATTCTGCAAAAAATGCTTTGCCTGTGTGGAGGTCTGTCCCTCCGGCGCACTTACGAAAAGTTCCAGGGAGATGAGCCTGAGGGAGGTAAAAGATATTATCACACAGGATATTCCCTTTTACCGCCATTCAGGTGGTGGTGTTACGCTTTCCGGCGGAGAGGTTTTGATGCAGGCGGAATTTGCTCTTGAAATTTTAAGCTTTTGCAGATTACAGGGAGTCCATACAGCAGTTGAAACAACGGGGTGTGGCTCATGGGACAGTCTGTACGAAATCTGCAGAAAGACAGATTTGATTTACTATGATATCAAACTTCTGGATTCGGAGCTGCACCGGAAGTTTACCGGCATGAGCAATGATGTGATATTAAGGAATCTGAGGAGGCTCAGTGAAAACAGAGAGGCTGTAGGGGAGATTGTTGTGCGTATTCCATGCATTCCCGGGATCAATGACCATAAGGAACAGATTGAACAGACTGCCCGGTTTGTTTCTGAACTTAAACTGTCTTTTCTGGAGCTTCTGCCCTATAATGAGGCGGCGGGAGCGAAATATATGTGGCTTTTTCAGGATTATTCCCTTCAAAAGCTGCACACCCGTAAAAAAGAGTATTATGAAGAACTTCAAAAATACGTATCCCAGTTTGGACTTTTACCTTATGGGTTAGGACATGGAAGGAGGAAAGAGAAGTGAAAGAAGAAATTTTGCGGCTGGCAGAAGAACGGGCCAGAACGGATGCCGCGCTGCGGAAAAAGTCAGATATGGTGCAGTTATATTATGATGAACTGGAAAAAAGAATGCATCGGAAACAGAGAATGTGGGGCGGAAACCGGACGGTTGTGACAACGGAAACAGAGCAGGAGCCGACTTCCTACAGACGTGCCCTGGCCTTTCAGGATGCTCTGGAACATATGCCGATCGTGATTGAGCCATGGGCTGTGATTGCAGGAAACTGCATGGAGGATGGAACGATCATCCGCTGTGTACTGCCTTCCTTCTTAAGGAGCGATGAGCTTGGAAAATGTACACTGAATATGTCACATAAATGTCCGGATTATGCCGGTTTGCTGGCGGATGGGATTGTGGGACTGTGGGAGAAAATGAAACTGCAGGCGGAGACAGCCCGCAAAACGGGTAGGCTTACAGAGGAACAGAATGCCTTTGTGAGAGCAGCGGAAGTAGAAATGAAAGCGGTTTTGGCATATGCCAGACGCTATGAAACACTTGCCCGCAGCATGGCCGAGGGGGAACCAGAACTCAGGCAGAAGAAGAATCTGCTGGAACTGGCGGATATTCTGCATCGGGTGCCTGCACAGCCGGCGACGAGTTTTCGGGAGGCCATTCAGTCGTTGTGGATGATTAACCATATCTTCCGCGAAACCATGTCCTATTTATCCATCGGATGTATTGACCGGATCCTTTATCCATATTTTGAAAAAGACTATTTAGAGGGAAAGATCACACTGGAAGAAACGCAGGAGCTGGTAGATGTGTTCTGCCTTCGGGTAAATGACCGGGCTCAGCTGGATCCGGAAAATTATGTTGTGGATCAGAAAAAACTGGAAGGTGCACCTGCGCAGTGCCGTTTGGATTATAATTTTGGTTTTGTATCTAAAAGTGAGACAGATGAAGCTGATGCGATCAATCATTGGGGACAAAACATTTTGATCAGCGGTATTGGAGCGAAGGGGGATGACTGTACCAGTGTTTTGACTTACCTGTTTCTGAATGCCCATGAAAAACTGCAGATGACAGATCCTACCTTAACTGTGCGGTTACATAAAAATAGTCCTGCAGAGCTTATAGAGAGAATCGCGGAGGTTTTAAAGACAGGCGGAGGAATGCCTTATATTAACAATGATGATATCCTGATTCCGGCATATGAGAAATTAGGTGTTTCCTATGAAGATGCCTGTAATTATGCAAATTCCAACTGCTGGGAGACTCTTTTGCAGGGAGTCAGCAATCAGGAGATGATTCGCGGCATTAATTTTCTGTATCTGCTGGAACTTGCTTTAAACAGAGGAAAATCTTTTGTATATGCGGCTGATCATGCTGCGGAACCAGTTCCGGATGTGAATGATCCAATGACATTTTCGCCTTGGTGCGGCCCGGTCAACAATGTGATAGACGGAATTGATACGGGTGATGTCGGAGCCTTTGAAAGCATTGGGGACGTATTAGAGGCATGGAAAAAGCAGATGGACTATATGCTGGGAACCTGTATCCGTGAATTTTCGGAGGAAATTTATACCAACGGAAGCCATGGCCCTTTCAGCAGCAATCCATTGCTGTCTGTACTGACAAAGGATTGTGTTGAGAAGTTAACAGACACCTGTCACCGGGGAGCACGGTATGATTTGTGGCATATTTTATGCGAAGCTGTCTCCAATGCGGCGGATGCGGCAGCAGCAATTCAAAAGTTTGTATTTGAGGAAAAGGTGGTAACGCTCCCTGACCTGGTGGAGATTTTGAAAAACAACTGGGAAGGCTGTGAAACTCTGAGGCTGCGTTTTATCAATGAGGCTGCAAAATTTGGAAATGGCTGTGAGCAGGCAGATAAGATTGCACAGGAAATGGTGGAGTATTTTGTAGAATGTGTGGACAGTTACAATCAGAAGTATGAGGATATCATTTATTCGCCTTGTATCGGAACCTTTTCCTGGGTGGTTAATATTGGAAAACGGATCGGCGCCTCGGCAGACGGACGAAAATCCCATGAACCGATTGCGGCGAATATGTCTCCCGTTCCTTCCAGAGATATATCGGGACCAACTGCTGCCATAAATTCATATTTGAAACTGAACACATCATCCATGGCGGCGGGAGCGCCTATCGATTTGAGGGTGAGCATCAATGGTCTGGAAGGAGAGGAAGGAACGCGTCGGATTGCAGCTCTCGTAGAAACATTTATTGAAATGGGCGGAAATATGATGACCTTGACGATTACCAGCGTGGAGGAGCTGCGCAGGGCCATGGAGAATCCGGAAAAATACCGGGGGCTTCGTGTGAGAATGGGCGGATGGTCCGCATATTATACGCTGTTAAGTAAAGAATCACAGAAGATACATTTAAAACGGGTAGAGCATGGTTTGGTTTAAACTCAGAAAAGGAGAGAGTATGATGAATGAAAAAATCTCAGGAAATACGTATACACTGCATAATCAGGTGGAGATCCCCTGTGTAGGCTTTGGCACCTGGCAGGTACCGGATGGAGAGACGGCGGCTAATGCTGTGATGCATGCCATTGAGGCAGGCTATACCCATATTGATACAGCTATAGCATATCACAATGAAATCGGAGTCGGTGCAGGAATCCGGATGTCGGGGGCAGCGCGTGAAAAGCTGTTTGTTACAAGCAAGCTCTGGAATGATGTCCGGGGATATGATGAGACTTTGAAGGAATTTGGAAACTCTTTAAAAAGGCTGAATATGGATTATCTGGATCTGTTCCTGATTCATTGGCCTCGTCCCATTGCCTTCCGGGACAATTATGAGGAGGCAAACAGGGAGACATGGAGAGCCTTTGAGCATCTGTTAAACGAAGGATATGTGCGGGCAATCGGTGTCAGCAATTTCCTTCCGAAACATTTAAAAGCATTGTTAAAGAGCGCAAAGGTCGTTCCGATGATCGATCAGATTGAATTTCATCCTGGCTGGATGCAGCCTGAGGCAGTATCATTTTGTGAAGAACATGGGATTTTAGTGGAGGCCTGGAGTCCTTTGGGCTCTGGAAAACTGCTGTCTGATCCGGCTCTTGTGGCTCTTGCCGAAAAGTATAACCGGTCAGCTGCACAGATCTGTCTGCGTTGGTGTCTTCAGAAAGGGAAATTGCCGCTTCCAAAATCGACAACACCTGCCCGCATCGAAGAAAATCTGCGTCTGTTTGATTTTCAGATATCAAAGGAAGACTCCGATTTGATTGATGGTCTGGCCTGTGTGGGCCGTACGGGATCGGATCCGGATAATGCAAGGTTTTAAAGTGATTTTTACTATTTGGTGGAAAAAGGGGGTTGTCGGGAAATAGATAACCTCAAACAGGGGTCATTGTGACTGGTCCAGTCACAATGACCCCTGAAAATTTTCCTTATAAAAGAGAAAAAGATGGCTGATGACAGCCACCTTCTCTCCGTTCCATGTTATAATGGAACTATGCTAACCAAAGATTATTATAACGACTTTTTTGAAATTGGGCAACAGAAAATTAACTTCTCTTGTAGGAATCGTTTCAGATATTGAGATTGGAGCAGAGGACGCATTAAAGCAGAAACGAGCCCATTGGAAAATCGAGAATACCTTGCATCATGTATTGGATGATACTTTTCGTGAAGATCGTTCATCCGCAAGAAAGAGCAGGAATAATCTTGCGCTGATCAGAAAGTTTGCATTCGATATATTAAAAATTGCCTGCATCCATGACGATGCAGGCAAAGGGATTCAGAAAATGTCTGATTGGTTTGCCGACGACATCAACCTGATAGCGAAGTATGTCTTTCATGGCATACAACGAATTCGCTAATTTCGTTATAAAACAAAAATAGTAAAAATGGGGATATTTTGCGCATTTTTTCGGGAAATTATTGTGTTGATCGCGAAAAAAGGTGGCAGAGAAGTAGAATGATGATAGAATCATATAGGAGTGCTTCGTGAAACAACCCTAAGTCCTGTTAGAAGTAAATTGCAAGAACCAATAATCAATGCTATAATAAAAGATACTCTATACGGATAACTGCCAGGCAGATAAGCGAGAAAAAGAGCGGATGTGTTTGGCAGTTATTATTTTCTTATGAGGATCAATCAAAATTGGGAGGTAATCGAGAAATGAATAAAGAAGTATTTCAGTATGTAGACCACACCTTATTAGCGCAGGACAGCACCTGGGCACAGATCAAGGAGATCTGTGATGACGCCATCGCTTACGGTACAGCCAGTGTGTGCATTCCACCGTCTTTTGTAAAACGTGCAAAAGAGTATGTTGGGGATAAGATGGCGGTTTGTACCGTGATTGGTTTCCCGAATGGTTACAACACAACCGCTGTAAAAGTATTTGAGACCAAGGATGCCATTGCCAATGGCGCAGACGAGATCGACATGGTCATCAATATCGGTGATTTAAAAGACAAAGAATACGATAAAGTGGAGGACGAGATCCGCCAGTTAAAAGAGGCCTGTGGTGATCATATCTTGAAAGTCATCATCGAGACCTGTCTGTTGACAGACGAGGAGAAGATCAAGATGTGCGAGCTGGTGACCAGAGCAGGCGCTGATTTTATCAAGACTTCTACCGGATTTTCCAAGGCAGGCGCTACGTTTGAGGATATTAAATTATTCTCTGAACACATCGGTGAGAGTGTGCGGATGAAAGCAGCAGGTGGAATCAAGTCCTTCGAGGATGCAGAGGAATTCTTACGTCTGGGCGCAAAGCGCCTGGGTACCAGCCGGATCGTAAAACTGGCAAAAGCAGAGAAGGAGAAACTGAATGGAAATAAAGACACTGATACAGACAGCTATTGATGCACTGCCCAATTCCTACGTGCCATATTCCAGGTTTCACGTAGCCGCAGCGCTTCTGTGCAAGGATGGAACTGTGTATACAGGAAACAATATTGAAAATGCGTCCTACACTCCGACAGTCTGCGCGGAGCGGTGCGCGTTTTTCAAGGCAGTTGGTGACGGAAAACGGGAGTTTGAAGCCATCGTGATCTGCGGTGGGTTACATGGCGTGATCACCGATTACTGTCCGCCATGCGGCGTGTGCCGTCAGGTGATGCGGGAGTTCTGTGCGCCAGACGATTTTAAGATCTATCTTGCAAAGAGCCCGGAGGACTACCGGGAATTTACCCTGGAACAGATTCTTCCTATGGGATTTGGACCGGAAAATCTGGAGGTGAAGTAGTCTTATGAGAATGTACGATCTGATCGAGAAAAAGAAACACGGCCATGCACTGACGAAAGAAGAAATTTCCTTCATGGTGACAGGCTTTGTGAATGGTGAGATCCCGGACTACCAGATGTCTGCTATGCTCATGGCGATCTATTTTCGGGGTATGAATGATGAGGAGACCACAGAGCTGACACTTGCCATGGCACATTCCGGTGATATGGTGGATCTGTCTCCGATCAAAGGCGTGAAAGCCGATAAGCACAGCACCGGCGGAGTTGGTGATAAGACCACCCTGATTATTGGCCCCATTGTGGCGTCTTTCGGTGTAAAAGTAGCGAAGATGAGTGGACGGGGCCTTGGACATACCGGCGGAACTGTGGATAAGATGGAGAGTATCCCGGGACTTCAGACCAGCATTGAGCGGGATGAGTTCTTCGATATTGTAAACAAGTACGGGATCGCGGTAATCGGACAGTCCGGCAACCTGGTTCCGGCAGATAAGAAATTATATGCGCTCCGTGACGTGACTGCTACCGTAGACTGCATTCCGCTGATCGCTTCTTCCATCATGAGTAAGAAGCTGGCGGCGGGAAGTGATGCTATTGTGCTGGATGTAAAGACCGGAAGCGGTGCATTTATGAAGACTGTGGAAGATTCCAGGAAATTAGCAGAGAAGATGGTTTCTATCGGCACCATGGCAGGACGGAAATGCTGTGCAGTCATCACCAATATGGATATCCCGCTGGGACATGCGATTGGCAACTCTTTAGAGGTGATGGAAGCCATCGAGACCTTAAAAGGCAACGGCCCGGCGGATTTAACGGCTGTATGTCTGGAACTGGCTGCTAACATGCTTTACATGGCTGGAAAAGGAAGCCTGGAGGAGTGCCGGAAGCTGGCGGAAGGAGCCATGGCTGATGGAAGCGCCCTGGATGCTCTTGCCAATATGGTCAAGGGCCAGCACGGTGATGAGAGTTACATCTATCATCCGGAGAAATTCCCGCGCTCTGCTCTGTCAAAAGAGGTGAAGGCAGAAAAAAACGGCTATGTCTGCCATATGGATACAGAAAGCATCGGCATCGCTTCTGTGTGCTTAGGCGCAGGAAGAAGCAAGAAGGACGATGTGATCGACTATAAAGCAGGCATTATCCTGAAGAAGAAATACGGTGAGCCGGTGAAGGCCGGTGAGACTCTGGCAGTGCTCTACGCAGATGATGAGAAGCTGTTTGCGGAAGCGGAGAAGAAGCTTTTAGCAGCTTATGAGATTGGTGATACAAAACCTGCCGAGGAGCCGCTGGTGTATGACCGGGTGACGGCGTAAAGCCCTTGCCCCCAACATCTTGTTATAAAAGAGGATTAAAATGTTATATCAGATCAATGATGGAACTGTAAGCCTGGGCGGTAATGTGATCCTGGATCATATTGATTTTGAGATCCGGGGAACAGAAAAGATCGCAGTGACAGGCGCCAATGGAGCGGGAAAAACCACGCTTTTGCAGGTACTTTCCGGGGAACTGGAGCTGGACGGCGATGACAAGCGGATGGGGCCCGGAATCACCATGTCCCGCAGGCTGACAGTGGGGATGTTAAAGCAGGGTGTATTCACCGGAGATGACCGGACGGTGGAGGAGGAGCTTTTAGCGGCCTGCCCGTGTAAGGATACCTTTGAACGGGAACGGTTTGAATATGAACAGGAATATGACCGGCTTTTCACAGGATTTGGTTTGAAAAGAGAGGACAAAAAGAGACTTTTGTCCTCTTTTTCTGGTGGAGAAAAGACCAAGATCGCCCTGATCAGACTGTTGCTGGAAAAACCGGATATCCTGATCCTGGACGAGCCCACCAATCATCTGGATATTGAAACGACAGAATGGCTGGAGCAGTATTTAAAGCAGTATGAGAAGGCTGTGGTGATGGTGTCCCATGACCGTTTTTTCTTAGACCGGACGGCAGAGGTGGTCTATGAACTGGAAGACGGCCATCTGACCCGCTATCCGGGCAATTACACCCATTATAAAGAGGAGAAGCGGAAGAATCTTCAGATCCAGAAGAAAGCTTATGAGAAGCAGCAGGAAGAGATCAGACACTTAGAGGAACTGATCGAGAAATTTAAGCATAAGCCTACGAAAGCGTCCTTTGCAAGATCTCGTAAGAAGATCCTGGAGCGGATGCCGAAGGTGCCAAAGCCTTCTGACCATGAGGAGCATATCTTCACAGGGGAGTTGACGCCTGCCATGCTGGGAAGCAAATGGGTCTTTGAATCGGAGCATTTAAAGATCGGTTATGACCGTCCGATCATGGAGATCACCATGCGGATCAAGAGAGGTCAGAAGATTGGGATTCTGGGAAAAAATGGTGTGGGAAAGACCACATTTTTAAAGACAGCCGCCGGTTTTTTGCCGCCGGTTTCCGGTGAGTACCAGATCGGCAATCAGGTGACGATCGGATATTTTGACCAGAATTCGGCCCAGATCCAGTCGGAAAAGACGGTATTAGAGCATTTCCATGAACTGTTTCCGTCCATGACGGAGAAAGATGTGCGGCAGACGTTAGGCGCGTACCTGTTTGGTGGAAAAGATGCGGCAAAGAAGGTCAGCAGTCTGTCGGGGGGTGAAAAATCCCGTCTGGTGCTTGCAGAGCTTCTGCAGAGCCGTCCGAATTTCCTGATTCTGGATGAGCCGACCAACCATATGGATGTTGCGGCGAAGGAGACATTAGAATCCGCATTCCGGGCGTATACGGGAACGATCCTGTTTGTGTCCCATGACCGGTATTTTTTAAAGCAGGTGGCAGAATCTGTGATGATCTTTGAAAACCAGACGGTGATGTATTATCCGTTTGGCTATGAGCATTACCTGGAAAAAAAGGAAAAGCAGGGGAAGCACGAGAGCCTGGCGGCGCAGATCAAAGCCGAAGAGCAGGCGCTGATCGCCGGAATGCGGGCGGTTCCCAAGGCAGAACGTCACCGGCTGCGTGAATTTTCCACAGAAGAGGCGTATACGGACTGGAAGCTGCGTCTGGCGGCGGAACCGATGGAAACGGCAAAAAAGCAGGTGGAGATGTTGGCGGAGGCGCTGGAGCAGATGATGATGCAGTGGCAGCAGTCAGAAGGCTTCTGGAACGGAGACGCCTGGGACGAGGAAGTGGCGTACCGGGAGCGGCTTGGGCAGTATGAGGAAGCTGTAGGGCGGTGGCAGCAGGCGTGTCTTAAGTGGGCGGAAACCGCTATGGACTGGGAACCTGGTGACGGGGAGAAAGAACAGGAGGAAACGCAGTGATGAAAGTGATCGGACATATTCGGACGGATTTCCCAAGTAAGTTCGGGATTCCCCGTCAAAGCGGCCTTATCGATAGCCTGAAAGGAAAGATCATCCTGGAGCCGGAATACCGCAATCCCCAGGTCTACAAAGGAATCGAAGAATTTTCCCACATCTGGCTTCTCTGGGAGTTCTCCGAGGCGAAGAAGGAACACTGGTCAGCCACAGTCAAGCCTCCGAGACTTGGCGGCAAAAAACGTATGGGCGTTTTCGCCACCAGAGCTCCGTTCCGTCCCAACAACATCGGCCTTTCCTGTGTGAAATTAGATCGGGTAGAGCAGGACGAGAAAGACGGCCCGGTGCTGTGGGTGGCAGGTGTTGATCTGTTAGACGGAACCCCCATTTATGACATCAAGCCTTATATTCCATTGACAGATTGTCATCCGGAGGCATCCGAAGGCTATACCAGAGAGACCAAGATTCATGAATTGAAGGTAGAGTTCCCGGAGGAACTGCTAAACCAGTATCCGGAGGAGAAGCGCCAGGCAGTATTGGGAATCCTGTCCCAGGATCCCCGCCCCACCTATTTCCAGGATCCGGAGCGGGTGTACGGCGTGCCATTTGCGGGATTTGATGTGAAGTTCCGGGTGGACGGGGATCTGCTGATTGTATGTGGACTGGAAAAAGGGTAGGTGTTTAGTGTGACAGTGTGGCTGATTGGATATCTTTTTCCGGCGTGGTGACCGGTGCAATTCCATAATTTTCTACCAGAACGTTCAGAATATTAGGAGAAAGGAACGCTGGAAGAGAAGGGCCAAGACGGATGTTTTTGATACCCAGATGCAGAAGGGTTAATAGAATGCAGACGGCCTTCTGTTCATACCATGACAGGATGAAGGAAAGCGGGAGCTCATTTACAGAACATCCAAATGCATCCGCAAGCGTCACAGCGACCTGGATCGCACCATAGGCATCATTACACTGACCCAGATCCATCAGTCGTGGCAGACCACTGATTTCTCCCAGATCGAGATCATTGAAACGGAATTTTCCACAGGCCAGAGTAAGGACAATACTGTCAGAAGGTGTCTGTTTTACAAACTCTGTATAGTAGTTTCGGCCAGGTTTGGCTCCATCACAGCCGGCAACCAGGAAGAAATGACGGATCGCACCTGATTTTACAGCTTCTACGATCGTATCTGCATGGGACAGGATGGCTGCATGCCCAAAGCCGGTTGTTACTTGTGTGCCGCCGTTGATGCCTGTGAATATCTGATCTTCTTTGTAGCCGCCCAGCTCCAATGCTTTTTCAATAATCGGCGTGAAATCTTTCTTCTCATCAATATGAACCGCGCCTGGGAAGGAAACCATCTCTGTTGTAAATACCCTGTCGGCATAGCTTTTTTTCGGAGGCATCAGGCAGTTTGTAGTGTAGAGGATAGGGGCAGGCAGGTGATCAAACTCCTTCTGCTGGTTCTGCCATGCAGTTCCAAAATTGCCCTTCAGGTGAGGAAATTTCTTTAAGAACGGATAAGCATGGGCTGGAAGCATTTCGCCATGAGTATAGATATTGATTCCCTTGCCTTCTGTCTGTTCAAGTAAAAGCTGCAGGTCTTTCAGATCATGGCCGGTTACGACAATAAAAGGGCCTTTTTCTACTGCAAGAGTAACGACAGCCGGTTCCGGTGTTCCATAGGTCTCTGTATTGGCCTTATCAAGAAGTGCCATGCACCTCAGGTTGATTTCCCCTACTTTAAGCACAGTAGGAAGCAGCGCTTCCACACTTTCTTCATAACCGATCTTAAATAATGCTTCGCAGAAGAAATGATTTACTTCGGGATCTTCATAATTCAGAACTTTTGCATGATAGGCGTAGGCAGCCATTCCGCGGATACCAAAGAGAATAAGGGATTTCAAAGAACGGATATCTTCATCGGCATCCCATAGCTGCTGCATATCATAGTCATCTGTTCGGCCGCAAGGAGACTGACATTGGCTGCAGCCAGGAACCAGAGCGTCCTTTTCAGCCCTGACTTTTTGTATCATGTTTTCAATAGCCGCATTGTCAAAACTGACATTGGTGATTGTGGTAAACAGTCCTTCTATTATGATCTGCCAGGTGTTTTCTGATACCATGGCTGTGTCATCGATGGATCTTGCCAGGCCGATTAATGCACCTGTCAGTTTGTCCTGTAATTCAGCCGTATCTGCTTTTTTTCCGCAGACACCAGAATTTCCAGTGCAGCCGGTACATCCGGCAGTCTGTTCGCACTGAAAACAAAACATTTTCTTATTCATGAGCATATTCTCCTTTTATTCCATGATTTTTCCGTCAATGCCAATCGTTACAACCTGCCAGGGAATAAATTTTCCGCTGTTTTGAAGCGCTTTTTTTGCTGCCATTTCGAGACCGCCGCAGCAAGGAACTTCCATTCTTAGGATAGTTACGCTCTGGATGTCGTTCTGTTGAATGATCGCAGTCAGTTTTTCGGTATAATCCACCTGATCCAGTTTGGGACAGCCAATGAGCGTTACTTTATTCCGCATAAAATCCTGATGGAAGCCTGCGTAAGCATACGCAGTACAGTCTGCAGCGATCAAAAGCTTCGCACCGTTAAAATAGGGCGCATGAACGGGCGCCAGTTTGATCTGTACCGGCCAGTTCTGAAGCCTTGATATCTGAGGTCCTGTTGAAGGCGATTGATCTGTTTCGGGTGTTTCTGTCCGCTGGATCTGCATGATCCTAGATCCGGGACAGCCAGTGTGTGCAGATATTGCCTGGTTTTTGGCAGATATTTTTTTCTGCGCTTCTTTGACAGCCTCTTCATCGTATTCCGGCGCTTCTCTTTCTTCAAAAGAAATCGCTCCTGTGGGGCATTCCGGGAGACAATCTCCCAGTCCGTCACAGAAATGTTCTCGTACCAGCTCTGCTTTTCCGTTGATGATATCAATGGCGCCCTCGTGGCAGGCATCTGCACAGGCACCACAGCCATTACATTTTTCTTTATCGATCCGAATAATTCTTCTTATCATTTTTTTCCTCCGTCAGTAGCATTTAACAGTTGATTCTGCTGGAAGTATAGTATAATAATTACAACATGTATGTTTGATTTCCAACAGGAGGTATGATTTTGAAAAAATATTTGCCCATTTTAAAAAACAGTCCATTTTTTACAGGACTTTCTGACTGTGAGATATTATCGATCCTTCACTGCGTAAATGCAGCAGCAATTTCCAGAAAACGGAATTCCTATATTTTCAGGGCAGGAGATTCTACGGAGGTAATGGGACTCGTAGTGGCTGGCTGTGTCCTTGTGATCCAGGAAGATCTCTGGGGGCATCGGAATATCCTGTCCAAATGCCATGCCGGTGATTTTTTTGGTGAGCCATATGCAGCAAGTCCGGGAGCGGTGCTGAATATCAGTGTGGTAGCAGATGAGGATTGTGAGATCCTGTTTTTAAACGTTCAGAGACTTCTGGTTTCCTGCCCGACGGCATGTGAACATCATCAGAAACTGATCCGTAACTTAGTCAGTGTCCTGGCGAATAAGATACTGATCCTTAACGATAAGATCACGCATGTCGGTAAGCGGACCACCAGGGATAAATTGTTGTCTTATCTGTCAACCGAATCGATCAGGCAGTCATCCTTATCCTTTGACATTCCATTTGATCGGCAGCAGCTGGCAGATTATCTTTGCATTGACCGTGCGGCAATGTCTACAGAGATATCAAAATTACAAAAAGAAGGTTATATAAAAACAAACAGAAATCATTTTGAGTTACGAATTTGACAATGTTTAGGTTCAAGCCGGAGTGTCTGGAACAGGGATATCCTTCCTTAGTTTACTTTGTGTGCAAAATAAACAACAGACTGAATGCAAAATAATAAAATTTATAACAATTTTTATATTGATATTTTTTTAACGAATTGATACAATACAGTCATAACAATGTTAAAAAAATATCAATGAAAGCATCTATAAACGATACCACTTTTCAGGAGGTCAAGCATGACAAAGAATGCACAGGTAACCGTACCAGAGATCATCGACAGTGTAGAAGCGCTGACAGCGAAGATGGCTGCAATGCGCGAGGCTCAGAAAGTATTTGCAACCTATACCCAGGAGCAGGTAGATAAAATTTTCTACGAGGCAGCGAAAGCAGCAAACCAGCAGAGAATCCCGTTAGCAAAGATGGCAGTTGCTGAGACTGGCATGGGTGTTGTAGAGGATAAGGTTATCAAAAACAACTATGCAGCAGAGTACATTTACAACGCATATAAGAACACCAAGACCTGTGGTGTGATCGAGGAAGATAAGGCATATGGAATCAAGAAGATCGCAGAGCCGATCGGTCTGATCGCAGCAGTAATTCCGACTACTAACCCGACTTCTACAGCGATCTTTAAAACCCTGATCGCACTGAAGACCAGAAACGCCATCATCATTTCCCCACATCCACGTGCAAAACAGAGCACCATCGCAGCAGCAAAGATCGTTCTGGACGCAGCAGTAAAGGCTGGCGCACCGGAAAATATCATCGGCTGGATCGATGTTCCATCTCTGGATCTGACCCAGGAAGTCATGAAGAATTCCGATACCATCCTGGCAACCGGCGGTCCTGGCATGGTACACGCAGCTTACTCCTCCGGTAAACCGGCACTGGGCGTAGGCGCAGGCAACACTCCGGTTATCATTGATGATACCGCAGATATCAAGATGGCAGTCAGCTCCATCATCCATTCCAAGACCTTTGATAATGGTATGATCTGTGCTTCCGAGCAGTCCGTGACCGTTCTGGAGCCAATTTATAAAGAAGTAAGAAAAGAATTTGAATACAGAGGCTGCTATTTCTTAAAGAAAGACGAGTTAGACAAGGTTCGTAAGACCATCATCATCAATGGCGCATTAAATGCCAAGATCGTTGGTCAGAGCGCTCACACCATTGCAAAATTGGCAGGTGTTGAGGTTCCGGAAGATACCAAGATCCTGATCGGTGAAGTAGAGTCTGTAGATATTTCTGAAGAGTTTGCTCACGAGAAGCTGTCCCCAGTTCTGGCTATGTACAAGGCAAAGACCTTTGACGAGGCCATTGCAAAGGCTGAACGGCTGGTTGCAGACGGCGGCTATGGCCATACCTCTTCTCTGTACATCAATGTCAACGAGAAGGAGAAAATGGCAAAACACGCAGCAGCCATGAAGACCTGCCGTATCCTGGTCAACACACCTTCTTCCCACGGTGGAATCGGTGATTTATACAACTTCAAATTAGCTCCATCTCTGACACTGGGCTGTGGTTCCTGGGGCGGCAACTCCGTTTCTGAGAACGTAGGCGTGAAACATCTGCTGAACATCAAGACCGTAGCTGAGAGGAGAGAAAATATGCTGTGGTTCCGCGCACCGGAAAAGGTTTACTTTAAGAAAGGCTGTATGCCAGTTGCATTAGACGAATTAAAACATGTAATGGATAAGAAGAGAGCATTTATCGTAACCGACTCCTTCCTGTACATGAATGGATATACCAAACCGATCACTGACAAATTAGATGAACTGGGCATCGTATATCAGTGCTTCTCCGATGTTCAGCCAGATCCGACACTGGCCAATGCACAGGCTGGCGCCAAGGCAATGACCGCATTTAAGCCAGATGTGATCATCGCGCTGGGCGGTGGTTCCGCAATGGATGCAGGCAAGATCATGTGGGTAATGTACGAGCATCCGGAAGTAGATTTCCAGGATATGGCAATGCGTTTCATCGATATCCGTAAGAGAGTTTACACCTTCCCGAAGATGGGCGAGAAAGCTTATTTTGTAGCGATCCCAACTTCTTCCGGTACTGGTTCTGAGGTAACTTCCTTCGCAGTTATCACCGATCAGGAGACTGGTGTGAAATATCCGCTGGCTGACTATGAGTTAATGCCAGATATGTCCATCGTAGACGCTGATAATATGATGAGCCAGCCAAAGGGCTTAACCAGCGCTTCTGGTGTTGACGTTCTGACTCATGCGTTAGAGGCATACGCATCTGTTATGGCAACAGACTATACAGACGGTCTTGCTTTAAAAGCAATGAAAAATGTATTTGAGTACCTTCCAAGAGCTTATGAGAATGGCAATGATGTAGAGGCAAGATGCAAGATGGCAGACGCTTCCTGCATGGCTGGTATGGCATTTAACAATGCATTCTTAGGCGTATGTCACTCCATGGCTCACAAGCTGGGTGCATTCCATCATATTCCTCATGGTGTCGCTAACGCACTGCTGATCTCCATGGTTGTTGAGTACAATGCAGCTGAGTGCCCAAGAAAGATGGGAACCTTCTCCCAGTACCAGTATCCACATACGATGGCAAGATACGCAGAGTGTGCCCGTTTCGTAGGCATTCAGGCAAAGGATGACGCTGAGGCAGTTCAGAAGCTGATCGCTAAGATCGAGGAACTGAAAGAGAAGGTCGGTATCAAGAAGACCATCGCAGACTACGGCGTAGATGAGAAATATTTCTTAGAGACTCTGGATGATATGTGCGAGAAGGCATTTGATGACCAGTGTACCGGCGCAAACCCAAGATACCCTCTGATCAGCGAGATCAAGGATATGTTCTTACGGGCTTACTACGGCGACAATAAAAAGAGCGAGAACTAATACCAGACTGGATTTCCGGAGCTGAAACTGCTAAAATAGAGGTAGGAAAGATTCCGGAAATCCATCGGATCGGAAAGGGGAAAAATAATGAAAACAGAGAACATTTTAGCTACAAGAGCCCATAAAGTGATCTACAGAGACGGCGATACTGCAGTGAAGGTATTTGACGCAAACTTTCCAAAGACGGATGTCCTCAACGAGGCTTTAAACCAGGCCAGAGTCGAGGAAACCGGTCTGGATATTCCGAAGATCCACAGCGTTAATGTGACTGAGGATGGTAAATGGTGCATCGTTTCTGATTATGTAGAGGGCAAGACCTTAGAGCAGATCATGGAAGAGGATCCGGCAAACTTAGAGAAATATATGAAAGAGTTTGTAGCGCTCCAGTTGGAGGTTCACAGCAAACGTGCTCCACTGTTAAACAAATTAAAAGATAAATGGGATAGCAAGATCGCAGCTTCCAAGGCTATCAACGCAACTACCCGCTACGAGTTAAGATCCCGTCTGGCAGGTATGCCAAAGCACAATAAGGTGCTTCATGGGGACTTTAACCCAAGTAACATCATCGTGGATGCAGAGGGCAAGTATCACATCCTCGACTGGTCCCATGCGACCCAGGGCAACGCTTCTGCAGATGCGGCAACTACATATCTGTTGTTCGCATTAAAGGACCAGAAGCTGGCAGATCTGTACCTGGAGCTGTTCTGCGATATGACAGATACCGCAAAACAGTACGTGCAGAGATGGCTGCCGATCACCGCAGCATCCAGACTGGGTAAGGGCATTCCGCAGGAGAAAGAGCTTCTGGAGAAATGGCTTGATGTGGTAGAATACGAATAAACAGTAGTGAAATGATATATTTCCCCCGACGGTTTTTACAAACTGCCGGGGGTTTTTTGTTGTTGGATTACCTCTAGTCAAAGACCATTCTTCTATGCTATAATGTCCCCATTATGAAGAATTATATTGTATTTGATCTGGAGTGGAACCAGAGTATTGAGGGAAAAGAGCATTCCATAGAGCATTTCCCATTTGAAATTATTGAGATTGGCGCGGTAAAGCTGGATGAAAGACGGAATATGGTGTCAGAGTTTCACGGGCTGATCACGCCGCAGGTTTATGTGGAGCTGCACCGCAAGATCCTGGAAGTGACCCATATGGACATGGAGACATTGAAGCGGGAGGGGAGATTATTCCCGGAGGTCATAAAAGAATTTTTAGAATGGTGCGGTCCAGACTGCCGTTTCTGCACCTGGGGTGCTATGGACCTGACGGAGCTGCAGCGGAATATGGAGTATTACCAGGTGGAGATCCCATTTGAACGACCGCTTTATTATCTGGATATCCAGAAATTATATGCGCTTCAGAAGGGAAATGGAAAGGAACGGGTGTCCTTAGACCGGGCGGTAGAAGAGTTAGAGTTGTTAGAAGAACGACCATTTCACCGGGCGCTTGATGACGCGTATTATACGGGAAAAGTGATGCAGGAGATCGATCTGGAGACCTGGGGGAAATACCTTTCCATCGACTATTACTGGATCCCAGGAAGACGGGCTGAAGAGATCTATCTGGAGTTCCCGACCTATGCAAAATATGTGTCCAGAGGCTTTGAGACGAAAGAAGAGATCCTGGCGGATAAAGTGGTGACAGATATGATCTGTCAGAAATGCCACCGGATGCTGCGGAAGAAAATGCAGTGGTTTTCCGTCAATCAGAAACAGTACTTTTGTCTGGCCGTGTGCCCGGAGCATGGATTTGTGAGAGGAAAGATCCGCATAAAAAAAGCAGAAGATGGTCGGCTGTACGGTGTAAAAACCATGAAGCTGGTCGATGAAAATGCAGCCCAGGATGTGTTTAAGAAGAAAGAAGAGCAGAGGGAGAAGAGACGGGAGAACCGGATTCGGAAAGTACGAAGATAGTTGCAAAGATACGTTTTGACAGTTATAATAAAATACGGGTGTTACCATAACGGTAGGCGGTAGTCCTTCAACAGGGGGACTGTGACCCTCTGATTACATAGAAACCTGAAAGGGAATCCATTGGAGAGGAGGGCTAAGCCATGAGTATTGTAGATTTCATAGCAGTGGTAAGCTTCGGCTTAACCTGCTTTGGGCTTGGATATACGTTTGGCAAAGATAATCATAAAACACAAAAATAACCGCCCCAGCCTCCGAAACTGAGCGGTTATTTTAGCAATAGTTTATATGGGGCTAACCGTCTATCGGTAGCACCTTTTCTATTATCATAATATCACGCACTCGTAGAAATGTCAAAAATTTTTTGACCTGTAAATTTTATTTAAAAATTCACTTTCTTTTCCGTGATAACGTCCGTTTCCCCTTCTTCGTCGTAGTATAAGACGACCGTTTCCTTTCCAGCATCAGATTAAACTCTTCCTGACTGATTCCACTGGCCTCCAGCCGCGCCAGGCGTTTCTGCTTGCGGAGAATGCGTTCTTCTTCTTCCTTCTGTTCATGTTTGGCATGGAGAACGACTGCGATGGCAGCGATGGCTCCGCCGATGAACAGAACTGCCAGGACGATCCATACGATGGATGGAACGTGGAAGGTGGCAAGAGGAGAGGAATCATCACGGGTCTTGTCCGGAAGAGTGACCTCTGGGAGTGTCTGGGAGGTACTATCAGAGGTGGTGTTGGTGGAATCGCTTCCTAAAGCACCAGAATCCCTTGTAATGGACTGCGTGTCAATTGTGGAAGAATCCTCATTCGAACCATTTTCACCGCTCAAAACCGATTCTGGAGCGCCAGAGGCCATATCTGAGCTGTCTGCACCAGCAGTATTCTCGGTTTGTGGAGAGAGGGACAGCTTTAAATAAGCAGTTCCGATCTTTCTCTGGCCCCACTGGTACGAGATCTGAGCAATGGCGCCCTGGGGGGCGTCGGCCGGGAGATCGTAGGAGATCTGGGAAGTGACAGAGGAGAAATCGGAGGCTTTCGGAATCGTTACCTTACTGTCAGGATCGATCATTAAGCCTGCTAATTCCGAAGTAGTCAGTCCGGCGATGGTCATGTCATTGGTTACGGACTGGTAAGTGGTGTCGTAGTCTCCTGCGGAGACTGTCTGGAAATTCTGGAAACCAAAGTCTAACAGGGCTTTGGTGTCGGTGTACTGGGTCTGGTGGCCGTTTAAGACCACAGATACCAGGGTCATGCCATTTCTGCGGGCAAAGGTTACCAGGGTATTGCCAGCCAGGGACGTGTATCCGGTCTTGCCGCCGATACAGCCCTCGTAATATTCCGGCATATTTTTCTTTAACATCTTGTGTCCCGGATAGATGCGTCCGCCCTCGGGATTGCGCTTGGTCACAGGCAGATCGTAGTATAAGGTGGAGTCGATCTCCAGAAAGGTCGGATTGTTTAAGGCAGCCCGTCCAATTAACGCCATATCATAGGCGGAAACATAGTGATCCGGGTTATTTAAGCCGCTTGGATTAGCAAAATGGGAATCCTGGCAGCCGAGGGATGCCGCTTTGGCGTTCATCATTTCCGCAAATGCTTCCGTGGAACCGGCTACATGCTCTGCCAGGGCATTGGCGGATTCATTGGCGGATTTCAGTAAAAGGGCATACAGGCAGTCCCGGACGCTCAATACGTCGCCCTCATCCAGTCCGGCGCTGCTGCTTCCCGCCTCCACATTGTAGACGGCGTTGTGGGAAAAGGTCACCATTTCATCCAGAGAGCAGTTTTCAATCACCACCAGGGCTGTCATGATCTTCGTGATACTGGCCGGGTAGTAGGCAGTGTGGATGTTCTTTCCGTAAAGGACTGTTCCCGTGTCGGCGTCCATTACGATGCCGCCTTCCGCCTGGATCGGCACGTAATCCGGCCAGGTGGCCTCTGCGTAAGCATGAAACGGTGTGATCAGGGAAAATACCAATGTCAGACATAATAAAAAGTGAAAAATTCGTTTCATCAAAAATCTCCGTTATCATAAAAATGATTTTGCAGGCAAAAGACCGAAATCCTATGCGTTTGCCGGATGGGAGCCGTCCGCCTGCTTTCTCTGGCGTTTCTCCCGGCGCAGCCACCAGCGTGACACTCCGAAGATGACCGCCACGCTGATGCCGAACACCAGAGCAATATAAGAAGCCGTATCCACAAAAAATGGCTCCGGAACAATATTGATCAACAGATCCGTTGCAGGATCTAACAGCCATAAGTCATTGTTGAAGAAAATATGGTGGAAGATCACGAAATATTTCGTGAAGTCTGTGGATATCACAAGTCCCAGCACACAGATAATAGCAAAAAACAGTCCGGTTCCCCAGCAGACAGACCGTGGAACTACCAGGGCGATATCTGCCTTCAGAAGCCACAGAAGGGCCACGCAGACAAAAGCCGTGATGATGCAGATCCGCCGCAGCACCAGTGCCCCAACAAACAAACCTCTGACGTCCTCCATATGGGCGATCTCCCGGTCATTGAAAAATTCCCTGGGCTGTCCGTCTACGATGGTCGGAACATGTAAGTCTTCCCGGTTGCCCCGCAGGTACGCCATCATTTCCTTCGTTACGTCTAATAAGTCGTCCATTTCCATATGAACATCTTCTGTTACGTTGTATTTCGAGTATTCCCGCTCATAATAGCCCGGAGTCCAGTAAGTCACCGCCTCCACAGATGTGATCAGAAGGGTCACGATCAGGCAGAAGGAGAACAGGATTCCAAGAGCGTAGGAAAGTACGTGATTGTCTTTCATCATATTCCTCGATTCTTATCTTCAGATTTAGGGAAACAAATCCCATAATAGCTGTATTATAGGTAACTATTCAGTAGGTCTGCGCACATGCTGCGCTGACCGTAAGAACACATAGGCTAGAAAGCAAAAATCCCATCAGCGAAGCTGATCTGGAATGGATTTTTGCTCGTAACTATGAAGGTACTGAATAGTTACTATTATAGTAAAAATACGAAGGGATGTCCAGAGGTGAAACAGGTGGGCACAAAAAAAGAGAAGCGCTTACGCACGCTTCTCTTTCTGTCTTTTGATCACCTTCAACCGTGTAAACTCCTCACGCTCCTTCTCCTCCAGAGCATTGGTGATATCTTTCGTCAATGTCTCATAGGTCGGGATGGTGATGTTTTTCAATGCGTTTGCACGTTTCTGTGTTTTCTTAATATTGTTGGCCAGACGGTAAGCGGAATTTTCCACCATGGATAACTTGATAGTCAGTTCCTTTACTTTGTCGAATTTTACTCTGGCGTCATCTAAGGACTCCCTTGTGTTGTAGTAAGCATAGGTCGGGTTGATGGGGGCCTCCTCGTGCTGTACCAGGGGAATCTCGGTTCCCATGATACTGCGGGCTTTGATGCGGATTCCATTTTCAATCGGAATGGAAGAGCTGATCTCCTGGACGTAGTTGATGCCCAGCTCGATGTTGGCCTTCTGGAGGGACTCGTAAGCCTCGCGGAAGGTGGAGTCGATCTCCGACTGGATATCCCTCGCCTGGTCGATCAGATCCATCAGCTCCCGGATCAGGATGTTCCGCTTTTTGTCCATCAGCACATAGCCCTGCTTTGCCAGGGCCAGAGAGTTCTTGGCCAGAATCAGGTTACCCTTTGTAGGGAATGTATTCGGATTCATGAAAAACCCTCCTATTCTTTGTCAGCACCCGTGTCCGCAGGTTTATAATACTGATCCAGGATCTTGGTATCGATACGGTCTAACTCTTCTCTTGGCAGCATGCCAAGAAGCTCCCAGCCGATATCCAGAGTCTCTAAGATGGTACGGTTCTCGGTCGGACCCTGTCCGATGAAGCGGCTCTCAAATGCTTTACCGAATGCCAGGTATTTCTTATCGATCGGGGATAACTCGTCTTCACCGATAACGGATGCCAGCGCTCTTGCGTCACCTACTTTGGCGTAGCAGGAGAACAGCTGGTTGGCAACATCCTGATGGTCTTTTCTGGTGTAGCCTTCACCGATACCATCCTTCATCAGACGGGACAGAGAAGGAAGGACGCTGATTGGCGGGTAAACGGACTGGCCGTTTAAGTTACGATCCAGAACGATCTGACCCTCGGTGATGTAACCGGTTAAGTCAGGAATCGGGTGGGTGATATCATCGTTTGGCATGGTTAAGATCGGGATCTGGGTCACAGAACCTTTGCCGCCTTTTACGATACCGGCGCGCTCATAAATAGTTGCCAGTTCACTGTATAAGTATCCCGGGTAACCTTTACGGGATGGGATCTCTCCTTTGGAGGAGGAAACCTCACGCATAGCCTCTGCGAAGGAAGTCATATCGGTTAAAATAACCAGGATGTGCATGCCCTTCTCAAATGCCAGGTACTCTGCCAGTGTCAGGGCTACCTTTGGTGTGATCAGACGCTCAACCACCGGGTCATTTGCCAGATTGATGAACATGGCTACGTGGGAGGAAACACCGCTCTCTTCAAAGGTGCGGCGGAAGAAATCAGCCACATCGTATTTGACACCCATAGCGGCGAATACGATAGCGAATTCCTCGTCAGAATCCTCTCCCAGAGAAGCCTGCTGTACGATCTGTGCAGCCAGCTGGTCATGTGGAAGACCGTTGCCGGAGAAGATCGGCAGCTTCTGGCCACGGATCAGGGTGGTCAGACAGTCGATAGCAGAAATACCGGTACGGATATAGTTACGTGGGTACTCACGGCTTACCGGGTTTAATGGTTTGCCGTTTACGTCTAATTTGATGTCGGAACGGATGTCGCCCAGACCATCGATCGGAACGCCGATACCGTTGAAGGTACGGCCAAGCATATCCTCCGATACGGCTAACTCCATAGGATGTCCGGTCAGACGTGTGTGTGTGTTCCGGAGAGCCATTCCTTCTGTACCTTCAAATACCTGGATGATGGCTTTGTCCTCGTAAACCTCAACAATACGTCCCAGCTTCTTTTCATTGCCGCCCACGGTCATTTCCACGATCTCATCGTAGCTGGCGCCGCGGACACCTTCCAGGACCACCAGAGGTCCGTTGATTGCACTTAAACCTAAATATTCAACTGCCATTTGGAACCTCCTTCTTATGCGTTTCTTTCAATGACGTCTTCATAGAATGCGTCAATGTCTTTTTTATACTGCTCAAACAGTTCCGGCTTGTCATTCGGGATGTCGTATTTCATGGCGATGACCTTATCGAAGATCTTATCCTCTTTCAGAACAGACATCGGCATACCCATGGAAATCAGGGATTTGGACTTCTTGTACAGGTACAGGATCACATCCATCATGGCGAACTGCTTGGTCATCGGTACACAGGTATCATCCTTGTGGAAGGCGTTCTGCTGTAAGAAGCCGACACGGATAACTTTGGCGATCTCCAGGATCAGTTTCTGGTCGTCAGGCAGAACATCGCTGCCGATCAGTTTTACGATCTCCATTAAGCTGCTTTCCTGGTTTAACAGGTACATTAAGCGGTTGCGGTAGTCCACGAATTTGGGATTTACATGGTCATTGTACCATGGTGCTAAGTCTGTTAAATACTCGGAGTAGCTGGTCAGCCACTGGATCGCAGGATAATGTCTTGCGTAAGCTAAGGATTTATCCAGTCCCCAGAAGCAGCGGACGAAACGTTTGGTGTTCTGGGTAACAGGCTCGGAGAAATCACCACCCTGTGGGGAAACTGCTCCGATGATGGTAACAGAACCTTCGGTTCCATTTAAGTTCTGCATCATTCCGGCTCTCTCATAGAAAGCGGAAAGACGGGAAGCCAGATATGCCGGGAAACCTTCCTCGGCCGGCATCTCTTCCAGACGTCCGGAAAGCTCTCGCAGAGCCTCTGCCCAACGGGAAGTGGAGTCTGCCATGATGGCTACATCGTAGCCCATATCCCGGTAATACTCAGCCAGAGTCAGACCAGAGTAAAGACTTGCCTCACGGGCAGCAACCGGCATGTTGGAGGTGTTGGCGATCAGAGTGGTACGGTCCATCAGAGGGTTGCCGGATTTCGGGTCGATCAGTTCGCTGAACTCCTCCAGAACCTGGGTCATCTCATTACCACGCTCGCCGCAGCCGATGTAGATGATCACATCTGCGTCAGACCATTTTGCGATCTGGTGCTGGGACATGGTCTTGCCGGTACCGAAACCGCCTGGGATCGCTGCTGTGCCACCTTTAGCCAGTGGGAACATGGTATCCATGATACGCTGGCCGGTGATCAGCGGAACAGATGCCGGATAACGCTTTGCTGTTGGACGCGGTACACGGATCGGCCATTTCTGGGTCATGGAAAGCTTTTTCTCGGTTCCATCTAATAACTGTAAGGTCAAAATGGTGTCGTTGATGGTGTATCTGCCATCAGCAGCAACATCGATGACATAGCCCTCTAAATCTGGTGGAAGCATCACCTTGTGGGTGATAGCCGGGGTCTCCGGAACCTCTGCGATAATAGAGCCCGGATACAGGCGGTCACCTGCTTTTACAGTCATATGGGTCTCCCATAATTTCTGGGTATCCAGGGAATCTACATTCACACCGCGGCCAATGTAAGCGCCGCCTTCTTTTGCGATCTCGCTTAATGGACGCTCAATACCGTCGAAAATGTTATTTAAAATACCAGGTGCCAGGGTAACGGATACCGGAGCGCCGGTACCAGTTACGATCTCACCAGGTTTCATACCGGTGGTTTCCTCATATACTTCAATGATGGTATCATCGGAGGCCAGACCGATTACCTCACCAACCAGATTGTCTTTTCCGACATAGACCATTTCATGCATCTCAAAACCGACATCGCCTTTGATGTGGACGATAGGACCGTTGATGCCATAGATAACGCCTGTCTTAGCCATGGATGGTACCTCCTGTCTGTGCTGCTGAATCGAACTGGAAATTCTCTCTTGCCTCGGCAAGCTTTGCCTGGAAGGAGTTGTCGATCAGAATGTTTTTGCCTGGGATCACGGCTCTGGTGCCGCCCAGGAAAGAATATTCGCTGATCCGTACATCGGCCTGGTGCTGCATAGCCAGATTGTGGAGCTTTTTTTCATCAGCCGGATCAATATAGATGATCATTGGCTCGCCGTCTGCGATCTTGACAGCGTCCGCTACCTGTGCATCTAAGAGTCTGTCATACTCGGCAGTCTCCATGAAGTTTGCAAGCATATCGCGGAGTTCTACAAATAATTTATCCTTTAATTCGTCCTGCTTATGACCGAGAGTCCGTTTTAAGTTGATCTGCTCGATGGACAGCTTTTTGTTGATGTCCTTCTGGATCTTCTGGGTCTCTGCCTTGAGCTGCATATCTGCACGGCGATGGGCGTCTGCCTGATGCTCTTCAAACGTCTTTTCAAGTGCCTGCGTATATTCGTCCAGCATATTTGCGCTGCGGACTCTCGCATTTTCCAGACAGTATTTCTGGAAACGTTCTAATTTTTCTTCCGTTGTCACGACGACCACCTCTTTCTTATATCTTATAATTTCAGTCCAATGGCTTCATTGACATAGGAGGTGATAAAGTCTGGCTTGCGGCCGGTTCCATGTCGGTCGGGAATCTCCACAAACAGAGGGATCCGGTTCAGCTTTACTTTGTTTACCAGTTCCGGAAAACGGCGGCCAAACCCTTCTGTAAGAAGAACGATGCCAACCTCTTTATCGGCCATAACCTTATCAAGTTCCTTCTGAAGCTCATCTTTTCCATGAACGACACAGCCCTCGACACCTGCCAGGCGCATGCCAGTCCAGGTATCGACGTTGTCGCTGATCAGGTACATTTTCATGGATTAGAACTTACCTAAGATCATGAAGGAGATGATCAGACCATACAGACAAACACCTTCGGCAAGTCCTACGAAGATTAATGATTTACCAAGGATAGAACCGTCCTCGCTGATCGCACCTAATGCAGCGGAAGCAGCAGCGGATACGGCGATACCACCACCGATACAGGACATACCGGTAGAAAGAGCAGCAGCGACACAGCCCATGCCTAAAGCGGAAGAGGTCTCAGCAGCAGCTTCAGCAGCGAATGCGTTGCCGGAGAACATCAGTACGGAAGATACGATCAAGGTACCGAAGAACAGGAATACATTGATGCCTAAAGCGGTTTTATAACGGCCTTTTGTTTTCTCACCCATGGCGAATGCGCCGAAAGGAACAACGATGCTTAAGATTAATGCTGCGGCTAATGTGATTTTAACTAATAAACTCATGATTTTACTCTCCTTTTATAAAGTGAATTAAAAAATTAAGCTTTTCCGTAAGGCCTGAATGCACGGCCGGTACCACGGTAGAAACGGCTGAATAACTCGTAGTATTCCAGACGAAGTACCTGGATACCAACGATCAGGCCCTCCATACCGCAGACAAATAAGTTGCCAAGGACTACGACAGCCCAGTTTGGATTGCCTGCTTCCACGCCTGCCAACATCAGTACAACTTCCATCATAGCCGCATGGCTGACTGCGAATGCTCCCACACGGACGAAGGAAAGAGTGTTAGAGAAGTAGCTCAAACATACCTCAAATAATTCAAAGAAGCCCTGCACGAAGAACATGACCTTGCTGTCCTCGATCAGATGGCTCTTTTTCTCAACCAGTGCGGTCAGAGGCTCTTTACAGAAGATCACTAGAAGCGGGATCACAAACATCACTACCAGTACGATAGCAGCAGGAAGTGCATGTCCGGTCATGTAAAGTGCCAGGGTAACGGTCAGAGCACCGTAAAATACCAGTCCGGCAACGCCATTGGTATCAAACCAGGTCTTTTCGGTATTGTGCTCTTTCACGCTGTTGTAGATGTTTAAGACCATGGTCAGAAGGATGATCAGCATACCAAGGCCGATGGCAACCACGAATACGGTATTTAAGTTGCCGACAAATGGAACCTGCATCATGGCTGTCTTTGGATGGAGCCACAGGGCAGGAATGACATCTTCAAAACCGAAGAAGCTGCCGAAGAGGAATCCAAAGATGGTGGAACAGAAGCCACAGCGGGAAAGAATGCCCGCAAGGTTCATTTTCTTAAAATGATACAGAAGCCAGCCGCCGATCATCAGGCATAAGCCCTGTCCCACATCTCCGAACATGAAACCGAAGAGAATGGAATAGGAAAGACCGATCAGAACGGTTGGATCTAACTCGTTGTAGGACGGAAGTCCGTACATATCTACAAACATTTCGAAAGGCTTGAACAGCTTGCAGTTTTTCAGCTTTGTCGGCGGGCGGCTGGTGATGTTATCATGATTGTCTTCTACGATGCAGAAGGCCATGACATCATCGGCCATTTCACGCTGCAGGCTCTCAGCCTCTTTCTCTGGCATCCAGCCACATAAAATGTAGTGGGTGTGAGCCTCATCATGGTTGGTACAGGCTGCTAATTTGCGGATATCAAAGTTTTTGGTGAAGATAGCCAGGCGTTTTACAGCCGCTGACAGATCTTCCCTGGCATTTTCAGAAGCAACGTTTAATGCCTGATCTGCCTTGGCAACCTGAGCTTTCAGATCAGAAATTTTTCCGGTCAGCAGATCAGAAGCCTGCTTTGCGGTTCCTTCATATTCATCCGGAATGAAAGTACGCTCAAAGTGCATGGAAGCGTAGATGGCATCTACTTTGTCGCTGATGCTTCCCGGGACGAAGTAAACGCACCATACATATTCCTGATCCTCATCACAGCGGTAAAGAACCGTGTCTACAGAGTCATATACATAGTTATAAAACTTGTCATAATATTCCCTGGAAATGCGTCCAAAACGGAATTTGATAAATTTAAAATGGAGAATGCTGCTGATATCATAATCCAGTTCGGAGAAATGGGAAATCTTGCCCAGAGAGCTTTCCGCTTCCTCTAAGGATTTCTGTAAGGCTTCCTTCTTAGAAGCCAGTTCCTCAAACTGCTTTTGGCAGCGTGTTACAATGGCAACCGCCTCATCCAGAGTGATCTCCCTGGCATTATCGATGGTTTCCTTAGGAAAAGAGTCGGTCAGAAGGCAGGCCTGCTGATAAACATCTTTATAAGGGTTGGTCGCCATAAATGGTCTTAAGTTGGATACGGTTTTTAATTCTGACAGAGCGTTCTCGTACTGCATCTCGTGTTTGGAGAGATACTGGTCGATGACACGATCCATGTCGTCCTTATGGCCGGTAACGCTTAAGAACTTCATTTTTTCAATCACAGTTGTTAGCCCCCTTTAGTGTTTGATTACATAGGAACATATGGTGTCTGCCCCCAATCCGTATCGAATTCCTTCGATCACAGTGATGATTCTCTGAACCTCCTGTTCTTTAAAATAAAGATAGGTATTCAAAGCTGCGATGGAATAAGGCTGTCTCTGAACCGTCAGCCGGTGAACCCGGTCTAAGACTTTTTCATACAGTTCCTCCAGATCCGGCTGCTGGTACAGATCTGTTGTGAACATGGAACCATAGGAAGTGGTTTTCAGAGCAGCGAAAAATCCATCTACCCCTTCGCTTTCTACTAATTTGCGGATATCATCGCGGTGCAGATGGTAAGAGATCGGAATCAGCAGCGCGTAAATGTCAGCAGTAGAAAGCTGATAATACTTTTTGGAACGGTAGATCCACTGGATGTTTAACAGATCCAGCTTGCTTCCGAAGCACTGGGTCAAGATCTCAGCCTCTTTTTTGGAGAGGTAAGAAGCCTGTTTCCACATGGTCTTAAAATAAAGAAGATCCATCTTTAATTCATAGTCAAACAATGTGGTTCCCGGTGTTTCTGCCAGATCAGCCAGAAGATCGTAAAATACAGTACCACCTAAATTCGAAACGAAATCCTGGATCGTCTGGGCGGAAGACAGGGCCATTAAATTCAGGTGAGAGTGCTTCTCAAAGAACTCCTGAAATAAGGAAAGGTCCAGATCCGGATTCCGGTGATCCAGTACGCATCTGAGACAGCGCTTTAATATGGCGATCTCATAATGCAGAAAATAAAGATCCAGAAACTTCCGCTGGGAAACTCTGGAAAAACGGTAAAGCTTAGTGAAATCCCGGTATTTGGAAAGAAGCAGCCGCTGTTCGATGGCGCTGCGGTGAAAGGACTGGTCGTCCACATCGCTGAAAAGGTCTTCGTAAGCGGGCTGGCGTTTTAAGTATTCCAATGCCTCAGGAACATTTTCTAAAGCAGCCATTTCCCGGAGCTTATCTTCGGAAAGAAGCTTGCTCTGCATGGATTTCACTTTCGTGGCAATACCGCTGTAAGCTAATAAGCCACTCATACGCTCACCTCTCTGTCATAGTTCGAAAGAGAGCCTGTGCATATTCTGTGTGATGGGCCGCATAACTGTCCTCCATCTGCCGTAAGGTCTCCTCAGCATCAGATTTCTGCTTAGACAACTTGGCTTGCATATCGACTTCCATCTGAGTACGCAGATCTGCTAACTTTTTGGCGGTATCAGCCTGGATCTGGGCATCAAAGCTGGATGTCTTGTCCGCCATCTGAGCAGCGATCTCTTTTTTACGGGCATTGGCACTGTCCATAATGTTGACAGAAGCCTGTTCAATGTCAGACAATTTGTTGATTACATCGTTCACGTCGTATCCTCCTTGTCTTTTTTTTAACACTTGTGTCAGCATCTGCAGATAACATATAGGTACTGACTAATATTGTACATAAGTTTGTACATAAGTGCCTTTTAACATAATACACCATTTTGGGAAAAAAGTAACATGCAAAATGCCCAAAAAATAGCGAATGCGCCTCGCTGTTTTTTGGGCATAAGTTCCAGTATGACAAAAAATTGTCAGATAATGATAAAACATATAACGAAAAAGATGTCAGACAACTTGTGGATGATCTCCGACAGAATCACGTGCCCGGGAAAGCCTGGGAACGTAAGATCAGTCATGTACCAGGAACTGTTTGGACACATAAGCCTGGGTGCCGTCATAGTTGATCACGGCCCATTCGCTGTCATAATCTTCCACATAATCTACGATGGTTCCTGCTGGAAGAAGTCCCAGCTTGTTTCCTGAAGTGGAGGGCTCGGAGCGGACATTTAAGTTGTCAGAGGTCTTGTAAACAGCGGCCGGAGTGGTCTCTGCCATAGTTTCCGGGGCGGCCGTAGTCTCTGGAAGCAGGTTCTCGGTTGTGACCGGAGCAGTTTCTGTTGCGCCTTTCTTCTTAGGAAGGACCAGACGAACAACCAGAACGATGACTGCCACACAGACCAGGACTGCGCCAAGTCGGATCAGATCAGTGGAAGAGAAACGGCTGTCGGAGCTTTTCTTGCGGCTTCTGGAGCTGCTTGAACCTCTGGAGCTGCCAGAGGTGCGGCGTTCGGTCTGAGAGGAACGGCTCTTGGATGCGGCTGACGGGCGGCGTTTGCCTGCACGGTAGTCATGGGAGAAGGTGTAAACCTCCTGGGACAGAAACTGATAAGCCTGGTTGGCATCGTAAGCACTGGTATTATTTTCATGGACAGCAGAGTTGCCGAGCATGCGGATTTTGTGGTAGTGTTCGCAGGTGGTCTTGGTGATGACCCGTTCATTATAAAGAGCGTCAATGGAGCGTGACAGATCTGGTTCCATAATACCGGCCTGGTCACACAGACAATGAACCATGAATTCCAGGGTCTGCCTTGCCTTGACCATGGATAAGTTGTATTCCCTTTTTCCCATCAGGGTTTCTGCTTCCTTCACGCCCTGCTGGATCTTTTCCCAGCTGCTGATTGCTTCGTTTGCGGTCATAGAAGATCCTCCTTATATATAAATGATGTAAAAATCCAGAATTCCGTCTTTATTATACTATTTTTCGACAATTTCTGCATCTATAATTTTGCACCGTAAGAGAAATGTAAGGTGATAGAGGGACGCTTTACAAGAAGGTAATGACCGTGGTAAGATAGGCTTGCGGCGAGAGCTGTATTTTAACCATTTGGAGGAAATGATATGAGATTACGCCATATTCCAGGCGCAGAAAAACAGATAGAGGAAAGTACTTTTGTGATCCAGGAGCCAGAACAGAAGAAAGGCTGCTGGGCAGAGGTGTTTGGCAATGAGAATCCGATCCACATCGAGGTTGGTATGGGAAAGGGAAAGTTTCTGATGGAGCTGGCTCAGCAGAACCCGGATATTAATTATGTAGGAATCGAGATGTACTCTTCTGTATTATTAAAAGCCATTCAGAAGCGTGAAACCCTGGAACTGACCAACATCTGTTTCATGTGTGTAGATGCCCGTAAGCTGGCAGATATTTTCAAGAAGGGTGAGGTGGCGAAGATCTATCTGAACTTTTCTGATCCATGGCCGAAGGATCGCCACGCCAAGAGAAGACTGACTTCTCCACAGTTCATGGCAGTGTATGATCAGATTTTATGTCCGGAAGGAAAAGTGGAGTTTAAGACGGACAACCGCGGCTTATTTGACTACTCCCTGGAAGCGATTCCGGAAGCAGGCTGGGAGATCGAGATGCACACCTTTGATCTGCATCACAGCGAATATGCGGAAGGCAATGTGATGACCGAGTATGAGACCAAGTTCTCCGGTGAGGGGAAACCGATCTGCAAGCTGATCGCGTCACGGAAGAGCCAGTGATCGTCAGACTGTGAAGGGATCTTCCAATTAGGACGCATCTAATTGGAAACCAGGGGCGGTGGATGTCATAAAATGAAGCAAACCGGGCAGACTAGGGTGATGGATATGTCCCTATGTGAATGCATGAAAAAGAAGCTCCAGCAGGCCACCTGTGACAAGATCGACTGGAACCGGAAGATCCTGAAGTGGAGAAAATGCTTCAAGGAGGCAGAGAAGGCCATCTGCGGCGAGTGCAAGAAACCGGATAAGAAACGGAAGTAAAACAGCAAAGGAGGAAATAAAAATGGAAGTTGTATTAACAAGCGGTAATTTTGAGAAGGAAGTATATGACAGCGAGATCCCGGTATTGGTGGATTTCTACGCAGACTGGTGCGGCCCATGTAAGGCGATGGCTCCGGTGGTGGAAGAACTGGCTGAGGAGTATGCAGGCAAGGTAAAAGTCGGCAAGATCAATGTAGACAATGCCATGGATATCGCTACCAAATACCGTATCATGTCTATCCCGACCTTTATGGTATTTAAGGGAAGCGAGGCAGTTGCCAAGATGATCGGTATGCAGGATAAAAGAGTGCTGAAAGAGGCGATGGACAAAGCACTGTAAGGGTGATGGGCGGCAGGCACAAAAAGGGTGCCTGGCCGCCCTTAAAAAAAGTAAAAAATTTTTTAAAAAAGTTGTTGACATTTTTTGCCCTATGAGATATACTAATGTTCGTGTCACGGAGAACAACACAAAGCGACACAACAAAACAACAGAATATGCACCTTTAGCTCAGTTGGTAGAGCAGTAGACTCTTAATCTATTTGTCCAGGGTTCGAGTCCCTGAAGGTGCACTATAAAAGGTTCCGATTTTGCAGACGGAGAGCTGCGGGGTTGGGGCTTTTTTATTTTTCAAGGAGCTTAGAGGAATATGGGATACACAGTAAAAGAATTACTAGAATCAAATAAATTTCCTGGGATGCGGCTGATAGGAGGAGAAGCCGGTATTGACAGGGAGATAAAGGGAGCCCGGATTCTTGAAGTGCCAGATATGGAAAAATTTCTGGGGGGGGGGTGAAATTCTCCTGACGAGTCTGAGGGCATACAAAGACATAGAGGAATGGGAATTGCTGTTTCATTTGAATGAGTTAAGTCAGAAAGCAGTCAGTGCGTTTGTAGTAAAAGATGTTCGGGATACGAGTCAGCAGAGACGGTTGTTTGAAGTTCTGATGCAGTTTACGGAAGAACATCAGATCCCGGTGCTGGAACTTCCAGAGGATATCTATTACTGGGCAGTGATTAAGCATATATTGCTTCGGATAAATAATCTGGAAACTGCAAAACTGACTTATTTTAAGATCACTTACGACAATATCAATAAAGTCTACTTTGATACATTGGACAAATTGACTCTGGATCAGGAGATAAAGGCAATTATGATACAGACTGAGAGAGTGCTCGGAAATCCAACAGCATTGTATGACGGCGAACTGAATTGTCTGGCTTCGTCGAATTCAGCTGGAGAGAAGCTGGTGCTGACAAAAGAGATTGAACAATATGTTCCCAATATCATTACACGAAATGAGTATTTGCGCCAGACAAGAGAGCATACGGAGTACATAATAAAATTGAAGGTGATTGAAGAGAGTGATTTTTATCTGTGTATCACAGAAAATGATGGATCGCTGACTACTCTGGATTTCATTGCTCTGGAAAATGTCATTGCTATGCTGAATAATCTCTTAAGCAGATATGAGACAGGAATCAACTATGAGAAAAAATATCGCAAAGATTTGGAATATCGTTTGTTAAATGGTTCATTGTCGGATGCCGAAGAGGATGAGGCGGCTCATATTCTGAACCTGGAAGAATCCGAAGAATACCGCGTAATCACATTCTGTTTAAAATCAGGGAATGTTGAAGAAAAATTCAATGTCAGTCAAAGACAGGAAATAGAATTTGCGGAAAAAGAGATAGCACGGTATCTGCCGAAGGAATGTATATACGGCTATACGAACCAGATTGTATATATTCATAAGGAAGATACGAGGGAAAGTAAGCTGGAATTTCGCCGAAAAGTGGAAGAGCTGCAGCAGTGTGTGCAGTTGGCGCTGCAGCAAAAGGATACAGATGTGGAGTTCCAGGTTGGTATCGGAAAATGTGTTTGTGGATATCATGATCTGAGTGAATCCTATGAAGACTCCCAGATGGCCATCAAATACATCGGAATCTTCCGGGAAGTCGTAGGAGATAAGTACAAATCCGTGGTGGACTACTCCAAGCTGGGCTTTTTCCGTATTTTTACTAATATGACGGACAAGGAGCAGCTGCGGCCCTATATACCGGATTCTCTATATAACCTGTATCAGTATGACCAGCAGAAAAACGGAGAATTGGTCAGTACACTGGAATGCTATCTGAATCATAATCAAAGCCTTAAGAAAACCTCACAGCTTATGTATGTTCATTACCGGACGGTTTCATACCGTCTGGAAAAGATAGCGGAGATATCGGGAATGGATTTTACCAACGTATCGGAAATGCTGGCGGTCCGCAATGGACTTATTATATTGAAAATCATGGAACGGATGTAAAGGGGAATAAACGTCCAGGGAACACTTCTTGCAACAGAATGCAAAATAACTTTCATTTTTTGTACATTAAATAAAAAAATCAAATAGTATATAATATTCGAAAATGAATGCAAATTCATTAGAGAGACCGAAGGTACCATATGCATAAATGAATTAGGCGGTGGTACCTTTTTTATGTTGTAAGCGACTGTGGAAACATGGGGAATGTACAAACGGATGTTCTTTCTTCTGTATAAGCAGCCGCAGGGGCAGATATATGACAAAGGACAGTTATGAATGACAGGAGTTCAGGAAGATGAGAAGGATTTATGAAAAGTGGAGCCGATCACAAATCCGAAGAAGAATAGCGGGCTTATTGTGCTGTACCATAATATCCACGCAGCCGGGCATGATACAGGTGGGCGCAGCGGTGAATGAACGGATGGGAATCCAGTTGGAACAGGCTGACTCGCAGCAGGAAGCAGATGAGAAGGATTATATTGTAACCGGTGTTGATGAAGGGAAAGAAGCGACTCCATCCAATGCATCGAAGAAGCCGGATACGGACTCAAAAGTGCCAAAGGCATCCCCGTCCAATGCATCAGAGGAAGACAAGGCTGGTAAGAATGTGACGGATTCGGAACTTACTTCATCAAAGCTTCCTAAGGCGACGGATTCTGATGCAACGCAGGCGATGAAAAAAGAAATTGATGGCAGAATCTGCATCTATGATTATGAACAGCTTTGTAAAATCGGAACCGACCCTTACGAAGACGAGGATGAAGAGTTCGACTATGATGAAGAGTACGATGAAGAAGAGTACGACGAGGATGAGGCATACACGAACCGGAGATTTGATTACTACATCATGAATGATATCGACATTCCGGATGGGGAGATCTGGAATGTACCGGAAGATTTTAACGGTTCAATCCTGCCGTATGAAATGAATGAGGAAGATACCCGGGTATATGATGAAGAGACCGATACCATCTATCTGCATAACATATACCAGCTCTATCTTTTAAATTCCGAGAATGCGGAAGAGGAACTGGTATTGACCGGGGACTACGCAGCAGAGAGCTTTGGTATGGGACAGGTGTATACACTGGAAGACGGAAGCCACCTGACATATGGAAAAGAACATAACTATGTGCTTGCATCCACATTTATGTTTGATACAGAGGATGCCTCTTATGTCCAGACCATATCCACGGACATGAGCGACTACTATCCGGACGATAACCGTTATGATGGACGAAATTACTTTGGTCAGGTTGTGAAGACCATAAACGGCAAGGATTATATCCTCATCGGCAATGAGAAACAGCTGCGGGCCATCGGTTCGGAGAAAGCGGTAACGGAACCTATCTGGAAGGTGTACCAGACGCGGAATAGTACATTAAATAAGTGGAATACAGCAATCGATCCAGAAACTAGAAAAACTGCGGTCTTGTACTATCCAGGTGATGCGGATCTGATTAAATTCAGTGATTCGATGGATTGGTCGAAGACAAGTTTGTACGGTATGAATCCGGGAAAGTATGGAGTAGGAGAAAGAGAACCACTCGGAAAACCTTTGGTTACTAGTGCGACAAAGTGTTACTACTACGTCGGCAGCAAGCTTGGAAATATAGGCGGACAGGCAGCTGCACAGAGTTTCAGTGAAGAGGAAGACGATGAAGACTATGACGAGGATTTCGATGACGAATTCTTTGATGAGGATGACGAAGACATTGATTTTCTTGATGAAGTATATGAGATAGAAGATGAGTCGGTAGTAGATAGTGATGGTGAGGCTGAGAAGGAAGACTACGGTACCCAGGATCCGAAGCTGGCAAGTGGTGCTCCGAATGATGATAACAAGTATAAGCTCACCTACAATACAGATGCTACAAAGAATATCAATATAGCTTCTCCGGGCTCAACGAACGTAACGCAGCATAAATATAGCAATGAAGAAAACTATATTATTTTCCGAGATATTGATCTTTCCGGTGAAAACTGGACACCGATTGAAAACTTCCAGGGCAACATGGAAGGCCGGCTTCATATGGAAGCAGGGAAGAATGTTACCATCAGCCATGTGAAGATTGAGCAGACGGCTAATTTGAAGCAGACAAATACAAAATCGGAGTATGGTATCGGATTTTTTAGAAACCTTGCGACACCTTATAGCGAAACGTTGACGGTTAGAGATGTTCCGATAGAAATCAAAAACCTGACCTTATCAGATGTGTCCGTAAAAACGACTGCGACGAAGGTAAGACAGGATTTTTCCTTGATAGAAGCCATTTTGACACCGATTTTTGAGCTTCTTCGTTTGAAGGATGGATTAAAACCGGATCCGCAGTCTCTGGCGACTGGTGGATTTGTGGGTGCCGTAAGAGGAAATGTCCATATTTCTGACTGTCGGATTGAGGAGCTTTCCGGAGTATCCAATGTGAATAACTGGACTGGTGGCTTTGTGGGGTATTCGACCGGCATCACAAAATACGGGGACATAACGCAGGCATTAGGATTTGTGGTAAAAGGATTGTCGCTATTATTGAATCAGATTCCGTTTTTGGGGCTTGGAGATCTGCTTACAGCGCTGATCAACGGTGGTGCATTAGATGTCGGAAAGCTGATTCCAGCAGGCTATGTAAAACCCATCTATCAAAATTGTTCCGTTTCCTACACTCAGGGATCGGTGGTTAATGGAAATGGCAAGCAGTATGTGGGTGGTTTTGCCGGTGAGACCATCGGTACACTGATGCAGAATTGTACAATTGAGAATGTGGGTACCGTATCCGGCAGTAATTATGTGGGTGGCTTTATTGGAAGATCGGCCAATGCGGTAATTGCAGGACTTTTAAGTAATCTGGGTGTTGACTTATTGGATAATTTTCCGGTGAATACCATTTTGATGAACTGCAGGGCAAATGGTGTTGGACAGGTTCAGGCGTTGCCGAAGACGGCAACGGAGAGCGGCTATGCCGGTGGTTTCATCGGTGCCATGAGCAACAGTTACGCGGTAGATTGTACCCTTACAGGATTAGGTACGGTAAAGGGAAAGGACTATGCCGGTGGTTTCACCGGAAAGGCGGATATGGGAGATCTGGCAGATATCAATGCCACTAAGGGGCTTTTGGGTATCGTGAAGGATTTGTTGACAGCGATTCTCTCCGGCAGCACCGATGCCCAGATCCTGGGACTTGTAGGACTTCGCCCTTCCGTGATTACCGGATGTGAGATATCAGGTGATTCGATATCGGTGGAGGCATCAGGAAAACATGCCGGTGGTCTGATTGGCTATGCCGGAGCTGTTCAGGTTTCGAATACGAAGGAACTGGCAGATGCAGAAAAGACAACTTCCAAGAACTTCCAGCGTATGCTTACAAAAACAGGACTGAAATATGACCCTCAGGATCATCCAAACAAAATCACAGCCACCGAAAAAATGTCTGTCCAGGCCAAAGAATATGCTGGTGGTCTTCTTGGCAAGGCAACCATGACCAGGATGACAGCGGTGCTGAATGAGACACTGGGTGTTGCCGATTATATGCGGTTTGAGCTTAAGGATGCAGTACTGGACGGCGGAACAACAGGCCTGAATGTAAAAGCAACGGATGTGAAGGGAAGTTATGCCGGAGGCGCCATCGGACATGGAACCGGTGGAGAAGTCCGGAGAGTATCAGTTGCAAACCTGGCTTCCGTAGATGCAGTTACCGCAGCCGGTGGTTTCGGTGGATACTTCGGAAGCGGCAAATTTGCGGATGTGGGCGGAGTAAATCTTCTGGGTCTTAAACTAATCAAGATTGACGGACTTCTTTCTCTTGGAGCCATGATCGAGACTTTTACAAGAGATTGCAGTGTGGCAGGACTGGAGGCCGGATATACAGTTACAACCAGTGCCGCTGATGGCATGAGCGGTGGTTTCATCGGCGAGTGTATCAGCGGACGAACCGGTGGAACAAGTGTAACGAACCTGAAATCAGTTGCAGCTTCTATGAATGGCGGAAAAGCCGGTGGATTTATTGGATATGCCAAAGCCGGTGATGCGCTGGCAGCCGCCGGAGAATCAGTAGGAGTAGGTGGAACACTGACTGCGATACAGATCACGGATCTTCTGGGTGTTATCAGTGCCTTGCGGCCGGAGTTCTACCAGACAGAATTGAGTTATATACCGGTGAATGCGGAAGAGATTCAGGTTCAGGCAGATATGGCCGGCGGTTTCATCGGTGATGGCGAAGCAGTTGACATTAACTATGGAAAGAACCATTCGGAGGCAACGGAAGCGGAAGGTTCAGAAGATTCTGCCGTAAAGGCAGCAACTACCATCACAGGACTTTCCAAGGTGGACGGAGAGACCTATGCCGGCGGATTTGCCGGAAGGCTGATTCCGGGAGATGTCGCACAGACCGGTTCGGTGAAGCTTCTGGGACTTTTAAATGTCACCCAGTTGTTAAGTGTGATGGACGTTGCATACCCACGTATTTCGGAATCATCCATTACCGGAGAAAATCTTGCGGTTACCGCAGCCGGTAAGAACGGCAATACAGAGGTCGGTGATGCCGGAGGCTACATCGGTTATGGAAAAGCAATCATCATAGAGAATTCCGATGTGAAAGAGGTAGCTTCCGTTACCGGCACTTATCATGCCGGCGGCTATATCGGACTGATGCGTTCGGGAAGTGCCGTAGATGCCGGGGATGATACGGGGGCTCTGCTCAACAGCGTTCTCGGTAAGATAGCGAATCTGAACGATCTGGCCGGTGTTCTGCAGGCGGCTTCTGGTAAGATTACTAATTCCAAAGTATCCGGTGTGGCGGGCGGAATGGTCGTAAGTGAGACTGTCAGAAGCGGTAATGACGAAAAAGCTGCTAATGGCTATGCCGGTGGTTATGTCGGGGAGATGCAAAGCGGTTATATCAATAACCGGGCCAATGGAGCAGGAACCGGAAAAGGAACAGCCGTTGAGAACCTGAAAGAAGTAAATGGACTTCGCTATGCCGGTGGCTTTGGCGGTCTGGTAAAAGCCGGATCTGTGGCAGAGGTGGCAGAAAACAGTTCCCTGCTTGGACAGGTAGCGGATATCACAGGTCTTCTGACGATCTTAAATGCTTTTGTTCCGGTGATCGAACACGCAAGTGTGCGTTCCGTGGAAAAAGGATTTACCGTAACCGTGACAGGAACGTATCAGAATGATGAGACCCATGATACGGATACCGGAAGTGCCGGTGGATTTATCGGATGCGGAAAGGGTGTCCAGATTCGTTCCTCGGATGTGGATAAACTGAAAAATACAAAGGTTTTGGAACCGAAGGATCTTCAGTCCACAGACGGAACGGTGTATTTTGATGATCAGATTGCAAATCCGAGTGTCTATTCCGTATATGGATACCGTCATGCTGGTGGTTATATCGGAAAAGCGGATATGGGAAGCACAGCGACGGTGGGCGGCATCAATTTGCTGAAAAAGGTGCTGGATCTGTCTAACATCGCTTCCGCACTTAGCGTGATCACCTCCATCATCGAGGATTCAGATGTATACGGAGCGGTAGGCGGATTTAACGTTCTGGCATCGGAAACGAGAACACAGATTGGAACAATAGGAAAGGCCGGCGGCTATGCCGGACACCTTCTGGGAACACAGCTTCAGGACTGCAATTCCTACAATTTCTACCATATCATCGGTCGTGAAAGTGCCGGAGGTTATGTGGGAACCATGGAACCGGGAAGTGTGGCCAATGTTGTGGGCGGCACAAAGCTCTTAGGCGGACTGGTGAAAGTAAACAGTGACCTTCTGACGGTTCTGCAGTCCTTTGTTCCGGTGGTGCGAAACAGTGAAACCACCTGTGTGCCCTGTGGCGGCGTGGTAAGAGCCGATGCCGAGGGAAGTGACGGAATCTACCGCGGTCTGGCCGGTGGTTATGCCGGATACAACTATGGCGGTCAGATTTCCGGAAATGACGATAGAAAATGGCGCGGGGAGAACTACACAGGAGAACAGAGAGTCTGCGGGGCTGTCCGGATCCGTTCCGTCTATGGAACAGAGTACAGCGGCGGCTATACGGGCCTGATGCAGTGTGCCAATGTGGCAGATACAGGTAATCTAAGTGTATTATTTGGCGCAATTAAGCTAAGCAATCCATTGAGCGTGCTGCAGGCAGTTTATCCGACGGAGACAAACACCGCTGTGTACGGTCCGCTTCGCAAACTGGATGTAAATACCTGGAACAGCTGGGTGACCCATGTGGGTTCCTACGGAAGCTATGGAAATCAGCTGCAGGCGCTGGGGCCGGTAACGGATCAAAAAACCTTAAACCAATATATTGAGAAATATGCCTACGGTTATACGGCAACAGCCGGAAGAAATACAGCTTCTGCTGGAGTTGTCGAAGGCGGAGTGGCCGGCGGCTATGTAGGCCGGATGCAGGGTGGCGTGATCACGGAAGCCCATGGGATGGATCTGCTGGAAACAGAAGCTTTCCGCAGTGCCGGTGGATTTGTCGGTGAGATGCTCACAGGCTCTGTGGCAAATCCCGGTGAAATCACACTTGGTAACATAGAACTGGTGGGAACGGAAAGTCTGGCAGCTCTTCAGACCTTCGTACCGGTGATTAAAAACTCCGATGTGGCAGGCTATCAGTCCGGTGCGTCCGTGAAGTCAGCCGGATACAGTGAAAATGATCCGGCTGGTTATGCCGGCGGTTATGTAGGACGGATGGTAGGCGGCCAGATCTGGGGAGATGAGACTACTTCCTGCAGCATCACAAAACTCAGGGAAGTGTCGGGAACCTCTTACGTCGGCGGCTATGCAGGCAGAGTGGATCCGGGAAGTGCGGTGGCACTGGATACCTCCACAAGTCAGGGGCTTTTAAATGGAATATTAAAGAAGCTATTAAGTACACCGGAACAACTGGTAACTCTGTTAAATGCAACGGTATCTACCATCCGGTATGCCGGGGTGCAATCCTGGGATGACTGGGGTATCACCGTAAATGGCATGTATCTGGATCAGAATAGCGTGAATACGTCCTATGCGAAAGCGGCAGGCGGTTTTGCCGGAAGTATCTCCGGATCTGTGCTGGGTAAAAAAGACGAGGACAAATCCGGGGTTTATGCAAAAGGAATCCGTTCCGTCACAGGCGGTGAATATGCCGGAGGATGCTTCGGTATCGCGGATGTCTCAGCAGTGGCAGATGTCTCCGGAAAAGGAGAAACCGGGCTTTTAGACCAGGTTCTCCAGCTTGAAAGTGTCAATGTTCTGGATGCATTCCGGCCCTATGTGTACTTTGGAGAGGTAAGCGGAAGTGCTGACGCGGGTCTTACGGTATCTGCCAATACAGCCAAAGAATATGGACAGAATGAGGAACTTACCTACAGCGGATGTGCCGGAGGTTTTGGAGGAGGCCTGATGAATGGTTCCGTAAAAGACAGCCATGTGACGGTGCTTCGCCATGTAACAGCTCCCAACAGTACCGGTGGTTTTGTCGGCTACAGCGGCAAGAGCGGTGCGGTTCAGGTGAAAAAGTTCAACGTTCTTGGTGACAAGACATCGCAGCTTCTGGGCGGCTCACTGGGAGTCCTCAACGTGTTCGGTTCTCATATCGAAAGAAGCAGTGTGACGGGTATCCCAGGCGGCTATACGGTGCAGAGCCAGAATGGTCAGGAAGCGATTGCCGGAGGCTTTATCGGATATGCAAACCTGGCAAAGATAAGCGACAGCACAGCCGGTGATTCGGAGACAGAGTCCTATGGTATAAAGCAGGTTGCCAGCAGCCAGATCGCCGGTGGTTTTGCCGGTCGAACAAGTTATAAATATCTGGCGGATATCAAGCTTGATTCCACCCTGGTGGATGTAGTACTGCAGCTTTTGAATGAACTGATTAAGGCACTATATCTGGATAAATTGCAGAATTTAGATGTGCTGAAGATCAAGCTGGGTAACATCGAGGTAGATGCCCTGTATGACGGAAATCTTCTGCATGTGAATTTGCTGGGGCTGGATATTTCGGTTGGCCTTTCTAAGAAATCAGCGGAAAATAACCAGCAGACGGATCTGGCCATCATTACTATCGGTGATTCCAAAATCGCACTTCCATGCAATGAAAACGGAATCCTTGGTGATGACAGCAAGCAGAATATTAACATTGAGCTCATCAAAGCAAACCGGACGAAGATTAAGGGCTGCAAGACATACGGAATTTCCGACGGATATGATGTCTACGGAGGCGGTTCCGGCAACATTTCGGACGGAACAGGCGATAAAGGCTTAAGCGGTGGTTTCGTGGGCTACAATGACGAAGGCATGCTGCTGGAAAATGACATGTTCCGTTGTGATGCGATCCGCGGTACAGCCGGAAAAGTAGGACCATTCAGTGGTGTCAGTGATTTAAGCAGTGTTTACGAATTTAACACGAAAAAGAATATCGAAGGCAATGCAAACCGGTACCGGGTTTACCGGAAGCTGGAAAACGGCCTTTCCGGTATAGGTTCGCTGATTCAGGGAACTGGTGGAAACGGGCGTCTGGATGAAGCACCAGAGTTTCAACCGGCGGCTTCGGCAGATGCATTCAATATCTATACCATCCTTCATATGAACAAGGTGGAAAAATATGAAAATCTGAAAAATGCGGATCTGAAGGCAGAAGATACGTCAGTAAAATTGGAAGCTTATGTATCTGATGCCAAGGCGGTTCTCATGAATGATGTTCCGACGGAAACATCCTGGGAAGGAATCACCCCTCCGCCGTCCCAGATGCAGGACCCTTGTGATGAGTTCCTGCACATCACGATTAACAAGGTATGGAAAGATTTCTTCAATCTGGACAAGTTAAGACCGAATTCCATCCATCTCACACTCTGGAGAAAATGGACGGATGGAAGCGGAGAGCATCAGGAGGCGGTAAGCGGATACAATCCATTTACCTGGACACCGGAGGATGCTTCGAAGAATACCTGGCAGACAGTCTGGAAGGAGCTGCCGGCCTATAAGTCGGAAACCATACAGGAAGAAGACGGAACTGAAACAACAAATACATATTATTACACGTACTATGTGACAGAGGCGGAAGTACCCGGATACCTCACAAGCATCACCTACGGTGATGAATTTACCATCACCATTACGAACAGCCATCACCGTGTACTGCCGGATACCGGCGGACGTGGAGCTTATATTAATCTTTTACTGGGGGCAGTGATTCTGACCGTTACATTCTGGACAGGACGAATCGGAAGAAAGAGAGAGGAGGATGGTGCAGTGTGAAAAAGTGGAGATACCGCCGGAGGTCGGTACGCGCGCCGGATGCAGAACGCAGAAGGTAAACATCAAAAAACAAAGAAAAAAGTACAGGAAAGAGGAAGAATATGAAAACGAGAAAGTTATTTTCAAGATTCATGGCAGCCGTATTTGCCATGATCCTGGTACTGGGTATGAATATGACGGCCCTTGCATCAACATTGACAGTGACTGGAACCAAAGACAAGGGTGGTAACGTAACAGCCTATAAGCTGTTTGACAGAACCGAGCAGATAGTAGATGGCAAGAAGGCAGTTGCATACACATTGATTTCCAAATATGAGAGATTTTTTACACAAGCAGGAAAAGTGGGCGAGGGAAAAACCGATGATGCGTTATCCGAAGCAGCATATAATTATGTGGCAGGATTAGCAGGAGAGGCGAATAAAGAGGCATTATCTCAGTTCGCAGCGGATATGTGGAAGTGGATCTCTGAGAATAATGTAACGGCTGATAATTCTGTTGCAGCGACAGCAGATAAAACCACAATGGATCTTCCGGCTGGTTACTACTTAATCTTCCCGGCAGGTGCAGCTACATTAACAGGCGCAGCAAAATCTCCGGCAATTCTGCAGGACATGGATGGAACAACAGAAGTATCTGTAAATTTAAAGAGTGAGTACCCGACCGTAGAAAAAAAGATTATTCCAACAACAAATACAGCTGGAGGGACTTCTGTAGATGCGATTGTAGATGGTTCCTGGGATGGCAATCATCAGCTGGAATTGGATGATCCGATTGATGGAGAGGATAATATTGCGCCATATGGAGCAACGGATGAAAAGCCGGCATCCAATGCCGCTATTGGCGATATCGTTACATATCAGCTGAAATCAAAGGTTCCGGATATGAGCGGATATCAGACATATACATTCAAATTTGAAGATACATTATCAAAGGGACTTGATTTAAAAAAATTAGTGTCTGTTAAAGTTGGAACTACAACGCTTACAGCGAGCAGTTCAGGCAATAATACATATGCACTTAAGTATACAACAAATGGGGATGGAACGCATACATTAACAGTAACATTTAATAATTTCCTTGATTCTTTTAAGGATCATGTCGGCGAAGAGATTACGGCTGTTTATACTGCAACTCTGAACAAAAATGCGGCAGTGGGTATCGATCCAAATACTAACAAAGTAAAAGTAGAATACAGCAACGATCCGAGCGGTACAGGAACCGGTAAGTCTGAAGAAGTTGAAGCAAAGGTATACACATTTGAATTTGGTATCTTCAAGTACAGCCTGAAGGATGATAATGCTGCTGATGAAGGTATAAATAGAAATCCGCTGGCAAACGCACAGTTTAAATTATATGCTGATGCAGATCACAATACAGAAATTAAACTGGTAGAGGAAACAGGTGCGGTTAAGGTTTACCGCCAGGCAAAAGCTGATGAAGCGGGTGTTGAATTTATCGAAACAGATGCCACTGGTAAAGTTACGATCAAAGGCTTAAAGGAAGGCACTTATTACCTGGCCGAGACCAAAGCTCCGGCAGGTTTCAACAAGCTGGTAGGTGATATCAAGGTTGAGATTGGTAATCTGGTATATGATACTACAGATACAACAAAGCTTAACAGCTATGATGTAACCTATACCATGCCGGGTGCAACAAGTAGTAGTATAAAGGTTACTGTACCTACAGAGGCAAATCGGGCAGAAATTCCGGTACTGAACAAGGCTGGCTCCACTCTTCCGAGCACCGGTGGTATGGGTACTGTTGTGTTTACCATCGCAGGTGCAGCGATTATCGGTCTGATGCTGGTAAGCAGCCTGGTAAGCAAGAAACGCAAACGTTCTGAATAATCCGAGTGGATTGGACGTTACTGGCACACTTGTGTGGACAGTAACGATTAGACAGGTGATCCGGGGGAGAGTTTAACTCTTTCCCGGCATCCTTATTAGTAACTATTCAGTACCTTCATAGTTACCCTTATTACAATAATAGAGAGAAGGAAATAAAATGAACAAAATTGTAGGAAAAGTAATCAGGACAGTCGGCTATTTTATTGGTTTCTCTGTATTGTTGTACCCATCCGTCAGCAACTACCTGAATCAGATCCATGGCACAGCGGTGGTCAGTGATTATCAGCAGCAAGTGTCCCATACCACAGAGGAAGAGGAAAACCGAATGTTTGCGGAGGCACAGGCCTATAATCAGCGGCTTCTGGGATCGATTTCTCTGGAAGATCCTTTTGAGGCCGGAATCAAGCAGGAAAATACGGAGTATGAGTCACTGCTCAACATGGGTGGAAATGGAGTAATGGGATATGTGGAGATTCCTAAGATCAAGGTACTTCTTCCTATTTATCATGGTACATCTGAGGCAGTTCTTCAGAGCGGAATCGGTCATTTGGAACAGACTTCCCTTCCGGTAGGCGGAGAAAGCACCCATGCGGTGATATCCGGTCACCGGGGACTTCCAAGCGCCAGATTATTCACGGATCTGGATCAGATTGAAAATGGAGATGTATTTTATATCAAGGTGCTGAACCGGACCCTGGCCTATCAGGTGGATCAGATACTGACAGTGCTTCCGACGGAGACACAGGCTCTTGCGATTACAGAGGGAGCCGACCAGGTGACCATGGTTACCTGTACTCCCTATGCCATCAATACACACCGCCTTCTGGTCCGCGGTTCCCGCATCCCTTATGAGGAAGCGGTAGAGGTGGCGGAAGAGTTGGAGATTAAACCGCAGGTACCGTTGACCCAGAAGATGTTGATGTTGGGTGTCGGGGCGATTCTTCTGGTATGGCTGGTTGTAACTGCGATCCGGATCGTGCGCTGGGTAAAAGAGAGAAAGAAAGCAAAGGAGAATGGTCATGAGGAATAAGTGGAAAAGGAAGCTTCGGTGTTTTGGCACATTCGTCCTGATGTTGTCATGCCTGTGCTTTCATAGAACGATTTCCGCTTATGCATCTCCTGCTGAACGGGGAACGATCCAGATTGATGTGAAGGTTGAGGATAAGAAAGGCAACAGAATCGGAATAGAAAATGTCAAATTTCTTCTTTACCATATTGCAGACTGGGAGACTGACAGATGGGTGCTGAAACCGAATTTTGCTGATTTTACAGGGAAACTTGATTTCAGTGATGCCAAGGAGCAGGAAAAGACATCGAGGGAGCTTAGCGAATATATCCGAAAAAAGGCATTCCGGGAAATAATAGGAACCAGCAATGCATCCGGTATTGTGATGTTTACCAATCTGGAGCAGGGAATCTATCTTGTAGCGCAGGAGCAGTCTTTTCGATATGACATTTATACATATACCAGTACACCTTCTCTGGTTCAGGTGCCGGCACGGATTGGGGATCAGGATTACCTGAATGTAGAATTGGAGATGAAATTTGCAAGAATGGAAGACAAGCCGGATCGGCCGTCTTCTTCTAATAAAAAACCGAAGCCGGAAACAGTCAGGGATGATCCGAAAAATCAGGAGGAATTGGAGACAACAGGACTGGCCGAGACAAAACCAGAGGAAAATATTCCGATCCTGGTGTTGCCGAAAACTGGAGATATGGCGAAGCCCGGAATCTATCTGGCAGGTACGATCCTTTCCTTTGCGGCGATTCTGCTGCTTTTATATCTCATCCGCAGACGCAAAGAATAAGCGATTGCAGCGGTTTGTACAAGAAATTAAGAACAGGAACCTTCGGCGGCTTATGCAGGAAACAAAAAAATTATGATACATAACGATAGGAAATAGAGATGAGACAAAAGAGAATACTTACAGGTCTTCTTCTGCTATGTGTGATCGTGTTTGCCGGTTTTCTTACGATGCTTGTAAAAACATTGATTCCATATCAGGAGGCAGATGGAGTCTATGAGGAGATTAGCCGGGATTCTGTGCAGATAGCAGCTTCTGAGAGCCGCAAGGAACCCTCGAATCAAGAACAGGGGCAGGTGGTGTCAGAAATCTGCCCGATTACAGTAGATTTTCAAGTGTTAAAAGCGCTCAATCCGGATATTGTGGGATGGATTTATGGAGAAGATACGAAGATAAATTACCCGGTGGTGCAGGGGAAGGACAACGAATTTTACCTCACCCGTATGCCGGATCAGAAGGAGAATGCCTCCGGTTCTATCTTTATGGACTGCAGAAACCGGGAGCCGTCATCCCTTACCAACCAGATCCTGTACGGCCATCATATGAAAAATGGGAGTATGTTTGCCGGACTTATGAAATACAAAAGCCAGGAATATTACAGGGAACACAGTTATTTCTTTTATCTGACGGAGGATAAGAAATACCGACTGGAGATTCTGCGCGGGCAGGTTACGACAGATGCATCGGACATCTACCGGATCGGATTTTCAACGGAAGAAGAAAAAGAAGCTTGTGTAAGCCGGTGGAATAAAACATCCTGTCTGACACCGTTGTTTATAGAAGCAGTGGATGCACCGCTGATGACGTTGTCAACCTGCTCCTATGAGACAGCTGACGCACGTTTTGTAGTACAGGGACAGCTGATTGAGCTTGGGGAATGAGCAAACGATTTGCAAATGAAAATCCCCTGCGCATGGTGGAAACCTGACGATTTCATGAAAAATCTATGAACCGCTCCTCCTGCCTTTTAAATATATTAAAAATATGTTACAATAGACAGGATTTGACCAGAGCATGGCGTAATGATGAAGATACGGGATCGTTACGATATGAGGCAAAAAAAGGAGAAATGGGTGAATGAAACATAAGATATACAGAACCGCGGCAGCTACACTTGCAGTGGCGATGCTTCTGTCCGGTTGTGGCAAAACCCCGGTGTCGAATTCTAACGAGCCGGTAAAAGTGTCCATCCAGACAGAAAGTGAAGGTCAGGCGGTGGTGGACGGCATGGAGCAGTTAACGCCGGATGGACCGGATTATGAGCGTTTAAAGGATCTTCCGGTTCCGGAGACAGAGCCTGCACCGGAGTATCTGCGGCTGGGTGTGGAACATGAGAAGATCTCAGAGCTGCAGGCCCGGTTGATGGAGTTAGGCTTTATGGATAACGATGAGCCGACGGAATATTTTGGAAATGTGACCCAGGAAGCAGTGAAAACCTTCCAGCGGCAGAATAAACTGAATCAGGACGGAATCGTAGGCCCGGCTACCTGGGATGCGATTATGGATCCCAACGCCAAGTATTATGCAGCGCAGAATGGCGACCAGGGCTCCGATATCGAGCGTATCCAGAAACGTTTATATGAATTGGGTTATCTGGCTACGGCAGATCTGGTGACCGGTAATTTCGGTGAGAAAACGGAAGAAGCGGTTAAGAAGATGCAGCAGGTCAATGGTCTGGATCAGGATGGCAAGGTAGGCCGCCGTACTGTGAACTTATTATATAGTGAAGATGTGAAACCAAACTTATTGGTTTACGGAGATAAGAGTGAAGTGGTAGAAGCCGCCCAGAAACGGTTGAAAGAGTTAGGCTATTTGACAACAGAACCAGACGGAACCTATGGAAATGATACCTCTGTGGCATTAAAGCAGTTCCAGTCCCGTAATGACCTGGTTGTTGATGGTTACTTAGGACCGTCCACCAGAGCCGCATTAAATGATCCGGGAGCTGTGGCCAACGGTCTCGTCCTTGGTGATCAGGGTGACAGCGTCAAACAGGTTCAGAACCTGCTCAGCAAATATGGATATTTATCTTCTTCCAATGTAACGGGATATTTTGGTGATAAGACGGAAAGTGCGGTCAAGAACTTCCAGAGCAACAATGGTCTGGCAAGTGATGGTTCTGTAGGACGGATGACCATGGCGAAGCTGACCAGCAATGATGTAAAGAAATCTACTGGATCTTCCAGTTCTTCTGGATCTTCTGGTAAGAGTAATTCCAGTTCTTCCGGCGGTTCCAAAGGAAGTGTTGGAGGCAGTGGTGTCAGCGGACTCTTATCTATCGCAAGCTCCAAGCTGGGAAGTCCGTATGTATGGGGCGCCAAGGGTCCGAACAGCTTTGACTGTTCCGGTTTTGTATACTGGTGTCTGAATAAAGCGGGAGTAAAACAGAGTTATACCACATCCTCCGGCTGGAGAAGTATTGGAAAATACACAAAGATCACGAATTTTAACAGCCTTCAGGCTGGAGATATTATCGTTGTAAGCGGACATGTAGGTATCGTTGCCGGAGGAGGCACCGTGATCGATGCGTCCTCCAGTAACGGAAAGGTGGTTCACCGTTCTTTAAGCTCCTGGTGGAGAAACAACTTCATCTGTGGCTGGAGAATCTTCTAAATGTTCCGGTTCTTCAAGGTTACAGAGTGGGAATCCCACCTGTGCCTTGAAGAGATCGCCATCAATGTAAAGCTTGAAGGTTCCGCCTTGAAGCTGGGTTAAGTCCTTGGCGATGGAAAGTCCCAGACCACTTCCTTCGGTGGTTCTGGCAACATCGCCCCGGACGAATCGCTCTGTCAGTTCATCCGCATGGATATTTAACGGATTGGCAGAGACATTTTTGATCGTAAAATAAGCAAATCCATCGGAGGAGGTCACATCTACATAGATGCGGCTGTTCTCCATGGCATATTTGAATGCGTTATTGTAAAGGTTTTCCAAAACCCGCCACAGACGGCGTCCGTCTACAGCGATCAGAAGGCATTCATTCGGAAGAGAAGATACCAGATCCAGATGTCGGATCTGGTATTTTTCTTCGAATTCTCCATTGGTCTGCTGGATCATCTCCACCAGATCGATCTTGGCGATCTCCAGCTTTAAGTTGCCGGAGCTGGCCTTGGAGGCTTCTACCAGATCCTCCGTCAGCGTCTTTAACCGCTGGGATTTCTGATCTAAGATATCTAAATACCGGGCGATCTTCTCGTCCTGGATCTTTTCTCGTTTTAATAAATCCACATAGTTGATAATAGACGTGAGAGGCGTCTTGATATCATGGGATACATTGGTGATCAGGTCAGCCTTTAAGCGTTCACTTTTGACCTGTTCTTTCAAGGCAGTTTCCATGCCGTCACCGATGTTATTCAGGGCTTTGGCAACCGTTTCGCCTTTGCCGGAAAAACCGTCAGAATCAATCTTATATTCCGTATCACCATCAGCCATCTGGAAAATACCATGGGTGATCTTCTCATATTCTACCTGATTCCGGAATAGAAGCAGGAAGATCCATATCTGAAAACCGATAAAGATCACAGCAGGAACCAGATACAGATAGGAAAAACTTAAAGAGTCCTGTTTTAAGAAAAAATAAGCAAAGCAGGCGAAAAGCACGCCATCCACGGTCAGATATCCGGCGAAGCAAAGAGATAAACGGACCGGAAAGGAGCAGTTTGTCAACGCTGTCAGGCACTTGTTCAGGATACGGCAGGTCAGACTGTTTTTCCAGATGACACCAGCTTTATAGCAGCGGATAAGGCTTAAAAGTGCAGGAAGTGTAATGCCATAGGAAACGGTCATTTCTATCCAGCGGCTGCTGTAGTCCCAATACTGTTCACTGATCAGGAAATTCAAATAAAATTCTCCGTACTGACGGGTCAGATAGTGTGCTGCAGCCAGAGAAACTGCCCATAAGCCAAGGAAAGCCCCAAGAGGAATCTGATCAAAACGGCGAAGCTGAATCTTTTTGGGAGATTCGTCACAGTGTCCGGTCAGGATGATCATGATGACCAGCATGATGATGGCGCCGATTCCACCAAGAGTGAACAGTACCATACCGGAGATATAGTCCAGACGGATCTTCTCATACTGATTATGGGCAGTGGAGTAAGGATCCGTATATGGATAGCTGGTATCCAGTCCTAAAACAATGTAATAATCATTATTGCCGTAAAGGTTATAAGTCTCCAGCTGGGAGGTGATGTTTTCCGGGACGTATTTTAAGTTGGTGTCCATCAGGATGGATTCACCGGAAATATAGAGGTAACGTCCAAAGGAACGGATCTGCTCTGTGGTCATGTCGTTGGAGTTCGTGTAGACATTTTCCTGTCCGGACTGATTCCGGTAAGAGACTCTGAAATGCAGGTTGGAGGGCTGGTTGATGTAGTTGTTGCGGATCTGATAGTAATCCCCCAGAACCTCCAGAACCTGTACGGACAGATCTTTCAGCGAAGCGTACTGATCCCCGGGTTCTGAATAAACCTCGTTGGGGTCGTAAGCCTTCCATTCGATCAACGGCAGATCATCATCATCATCGGAATTGTCCGCCACAGGCGGACCTCCTGCCACCTCATAGGAATCGGTCAGATAGTAGCCCAGGCTTTTTGCGTATCGGATCATCTCATCCAGTGTGTAGATTACCGTGCGGCCGGAGCTGAAGGTAACGCAGACCATGTCAGTCTGGTAGTTGATCTCCCCATTTTTTTCCAGAAGGTTTTTGTAGCTGACGTATTTGAAGATATTTTCCACATCTGATTCCAGCTGGCTGGTGCAGGAATAGGTATCTGCGTAATTTTCCTCCCGGACCCAGTTAAGCCCCCGCCCGTAGTTCTCGTTGAAATAGACGAAAATGGAACCAACGAGGAACAGGACCAGGAACAGCAGGTGGATCATAAACGCAGTCTGCTTTTTTAAGGCCATAGGCCAGGCATTTCGTTTGCCATTCTGTTCTTTCATAGGTGACACCTACTGCTTTTCAATCTTATAGCCAACACCCCAGACAACTTTTAAGTACCGTGGCTCCCGCGGGTTGATCTCGATCTTTTCACGGATGTGCCGGATATGTACTGCTACGGTGTTGTCGGCGCCGATGGCCTCCTCATTCCAGATCTGCTCATAGATCTCATCGATGGAGAACACCTTTCCGGCATTCTTCACCAGAAGCAGCAGGATGTTGTATTCAATGGGAGTCAGCTTGATCTGTTCGTCATCCACGTACACTTCCTTGGTATCATCGTTGATCTGAAGGCCGCCGCAGCGGTAAATAGTGTCGGTGGACTGCTGGCTTAAATTGCCAAGCTGGGTGTAGCGGCGCATGTGGGATTTGACACGGGCCACTAATTCCAGCGGGTTAAATGGCTTGGTGATGTAATCGTCAGCGCCGATATTTAGGCCAAGGATCTTGTCAGCGTCCTCTGATTTTGCAGAGAGAATGATGATGGGGATACTGCTGGTCTCCCTTACCTTCAACGTGGTGCGGATGCCGTCTAAGCCCGGCATCATCACATCCACGATCATCAGATCCACGCTGTTATTTTCCAGTAATTCCAGTGCTTCATAGCCATCATAAGCCTTGATCACCTGAAAACCTTCGCCGGTCAGGTAAATATCAATGGCCTCGACGATCTGTTTATCGTCATCGCAAACAAGGATTGTCTGCATGGTAGTTTATCCTCCTTTTAGAACCTGAAGATCGCGGTTCCATAGGCCGGAAGCGGGTAAGCGATGGAGTACGGCTGGCCGTCACATTCGCTCTTTTTCGCCTTAAATACGATCTTCTGATCGCCGGTCTTATAAGAACCGTGTGTTTCATCCAGGATCAGGGTGTAATTGCCGGATTTCGGAACACCGACCCGGTAATCTGGGCGGGAAACAGGGGTGAAGTTGCAGACAAATAACAGATTTTGTCTGCCGGTGGCGGAATAACGGACGAAGCTGAAAATGCTGCGGTCTGCGTCATTGGCGTTGATCCACTGGAATCCCTTCCAATCATAGTCCTGGCTGTAACAAGCAGGGTATTTTTTGTACAGATGGAGCAGGTCACGGCAGTAGTCCTGAAGGTCTTTGTGCAGCGGCTCGTCAGCTAAATACCAGTCCAGAGCCACTTTCTCGTCCCATTCGTGGAACTGTCCGAAATCCTGTCCCATAAACAATAGTTTCTTGCCCGGATGTCCCATCATAAAGGTGTAGCCTACTTTTAAATTGGCGAACTTGTCCTCATAGATGCCGGGCATTTTGTTGATCATAGAGCATTTCAAATGAACCACTTCGTCGTGGGACAGCACCAGGATGAAATTCTCACTGGTGGCGTAGGTCATGCCGAAGGTCATCTTGTTGTGGTTAAATTTGCGGAAATACGGGTCCAATTTCATGTATTCCAGGAAATCGTGCATCCAGCCCATGTTCCATTTGAATTTGAAACCAAGGCCGCCGTCTTCCGGTCTGCCGGTAACCATCGGCCATGCGGTGGATTCCTCTGCGATCACTGCCGCACCGTGGCCCTGTTTGTTTACCACGCTGTTTAAGTGGCGGAAGAACTCGATGGCTTCTAAGTTTTTATTTTCCCCGTATTGATTCGGAACCCAGTTTCCAGGTGTGCGTCCGTAGTCCAGATACAGCATGGAAGCCACAGCGTCTACACGAAGCCCATCGATGTGATACTGCTCGATCCAGTATAAAGCGTTGGCGATCAGGAAATTGGAGACCTCGTTGCGGCTGTAATCAAAGACCTTGGTGCCCCAGTCCGGATGCTCGCCTTTGCGTGGATCTGCGTATTCGTAGAGAGCCTGTCCGTCAAAATCAGCCAGGCCGTGGGCGTCCTTTGGAAAATGGGCAGGAACCCAGTCTAAGATCACACCGATGCCATGCTTGTGCATATAGTTGACAAAATACATGAATTCGGCAGCGGTGCCATAACGGCTGGTCGGCGCATAATATCCGGTCACCTGATAGCCCCAGGAGCCGTCATACGGGTGTTCCGCGATACCCATCAGCTCCACGTGGGTGTAGCCCATGTCTTTTACGTAGGCGGCCAGCTCGTGAGCTGCCTCTATGTAGGTATAATAACCGTCCTTTTCCTCCCGGTTGGCCTTTCTCCAGGAGCCGAGATGCACTTCGTAGATGGAAAGTGGAGAGGTAGTAAGATCCTGGGTTTCCCGCTTGGCCATCCAGGTATTGTCTTTCCAGTGAAAGCCGGAAATATCCCGGGTGATGGAAGCGGTTCCTGGACGGTACTCGCTGCCGAAAGCGTAAGGATCGCTCTTAAATAAAACCTTGCCGGACTGTGTCGTGATGGCGAATTTGTATAATTCCCCCTCTTTTAAGCCCGGGATAAATGTTTCGTAGATGCCGGAGGTCTCCAAAACCTTCATGGGATCAGCATCCGGATCCCAGTTGTTGAAATCGCCGACTACAGAAACAGCAGCGGCGTGAGGCGCCCATACAGCAAAATAAAAACCGTCTTTCCCCTTATAATTTTTCGGGTGTGCGCCCAGCTTATCGTAGATCTGATAATGGGTTCCTTCTCCAAACAGATAGCGATCCATCTGTGTGATAAATCCCGTTCCGATTTCTTTTTTGCTACGTGCCATACATTAGTCCTCCCTGATTTTCAGGATGGCCCCCCGACCAGCCTGAAGCGTGATGTGTATCCGTCCATTCTGGATCTGGATCTCGGTGTGATCCAGAAGATTTTCCGCAGTGGAAGCGTGGATTGGAACCGGAATGTCCATGGACGCCGGATTCTCGTCATTGTTTACTGCGGTGATAACACAGGAGTGGTCTCCGTGGCGGGCAAAGGAGTACTGACGGTTGGTTAAAGTCAGTTCCTGATAGCGTCCCATATGGAGTTCTGGCTGTTCCTCATGGATCTGACCTAACCTGCTGATGTAGTCGGTCAGATCGGTGTGGTAGGAAGCCTCATCGGTGATGTGGATGCAGGGACGCAGCATATCGTCGCTTTCCCTGGTCCGTCTGCCTTCCATGCCCCATTCACTGCCGTAATAAATGGATGGAATGCCGGGCAGGGTGTAGAGCAGGGTGTATACAGAATATAGGTGCTCCGGGTTACGAAGCTTGCTGGCCAGACGGTCCTCGTCATGGTTGTCCACGAAGGTGTAAAGCTGATAGCCCACCTGCTCCAGACGGCGCACGGTGTGGGCGATCTCAAAATAGTTATGGTCGTTGTGACCGGAATACAATCCCTTGTGAAGCTCATAGTTGGTAACGGAATGAAGCATCTCCGGGTTTACCCAACGAGAATACTCACCGTGGATCACCTCGCCCATGAGCCAGAAATCCGGTTTCATGGTGGCGGTCTGTGCCCGCATTTCCTTCATGAAGTTAAAATCCAGGACATTGGCACAGTCTAGGCGGATACCGTCAATATCAAATTCGTCGATCCAGAATCGGATCACATCGAAGAGGTATTGTTTGACCTCCGGGTTCCATAGGTTTAAGCACGGAAGTTCATAATGCCCCTGCCATGCTTCATAGCCAAAGGAGTCTCCCATGGGGCTTCCCCAGCCGAAGTTCACACCCCGGTACCAGTCCCTGTAAGGAGAATTCTCCCGGTTTTTCTGAATATCCTGGAAAGCAAAGAATTCCCGTCCGGTGTGGTTGAATACGCCGTCCACCACCACGCGGATGCCTGCCTCATGGCATGCTTTTACGAAATGACGAAAGCCGTCGTTGGCACCAAGGCGACGGTCCACCAGTTTGTAATCCCTGGTGTCATAGCCGTGGGTGGAAGATTCGAATAACGGGCCGATGTAGAGACTGTTGCATCCCAAGGAACGCATATGGGGAATCCACTCCTCCAGTTCCTTCATCCGGTCAGTGACCTCTGTCTGGTCATTGTGTTTTGGAGCCCCGGTCAGCCCCAGGGGATACATGTGATAGAAGATCCCCTTTTCATACCAAGTACCCATACGCCAAATCCTCCAAGCTGTCATAAAATATGGCGGACCGGAAGTTGTGCGGTTGTTTTGGCTGCATCGTTCCGATACCGCTTATGTTGATTCAGGCTCCAGGCTTTTGAAACAGCGCAGCAGGAACTGGTAGCGCAGCTGTGCCGCGTTCAGTTCGTAGATATAGCAGTCGATGAGAGTAGGATCTACCACCTGTTCAAAATGATTTCTCGCAGAATCGATGCTGTGGCGGGTCTGCTCGATCTCCTGCCGTAATTTCTGCCGTTCCAGATAGAAGGCCAGAGCCTGTTTGGTACGTTTTCCATGTAATTTCATAGTTTAACATCTCTCCCTGAAATATGATGCTCCGGCTGGCGGCGACCTTGAAATCCGGGAAAAATATGCCGGTTTGTGACGAAAGCCGTTCCGGGGTTTTACAGTAATTAGTATTTCTGGAAGATTGGAAAATATACGAGAAAAACTTTCTATTATTTTACCATTTTCCAGAAAGATGGTCAATGATTCCGAAGAAAGTCTGACGGTTTCTTGGTTACTGTTCACGCGTTGCGCAAACAGCAACGGATTTTGCCGATGCTTCGCATTCTAAATCGGCAAAATCTGTTACCACCACTGTATCATACGGCATTTTCAGTTCAGAAAATGCCTACCCGTGTACAGTAACGAGTTATCGTCCATATGCCGCATGAAAAAATGTGCTTGACTTTTCATAGACTTGTGTGCATAATGAAATCACATTCAGCGCAGGTCATTTCCAGACCATTCATTTCAAGCGCTTATGCAGTTGCAGCCCGGTTCGGGCAGAGGTTTCCCAGATAATTTTTGACAGGGGCAGTTTTATGTTTTGCGGAGGTGGTGCAGGATTTTTTTGACGTATCTGTTTTTGACACCGGTTCTGGCGGCTGGTACCGTGACAGATCTGCGGCTCCGGAAGGTTCCTAACGGAGTGATCGGGTTTGGAACGGCAGCTGGGCTGGCGATTTTGACGGCGGAGCGGCTGTCAGGAGACGGCGGTGCAGCTGGAGTTGTTTTCACTGGTCATGCCGGGTTGGGAATCTGGCAGTGGTTGTCCATGTGCGGCGGATATGTACTGAGGCTGGGACTGGTGTGTGCGATAGGTTTCCCTCTCTTTTTATTTCGCATGATGGGAGCAGGGGATGTGAAGCTGATGGCGGTCATTGCTGCGTGGCTGGGGTGGCATGACGGAGCAGTGGTCATCGGATATGGATTTTTCATAGGAGCCATCTGGGCGCTCTTTAAAATGTGTCTGTCAGGGATCTTCTGGCAGCGGATTTCTTATTTCATTGCCTATTTCAGGCGATTATTCCTTACGAAAGAGAAAACCCCGTATTATCTTGCAAAACGGGATGGGGACGAAGTGGTGATTCCATTTGCAGTGTGCCTGTTTGGTGGATTTTTACTGTTTCTGATTTAGGAAACAGGTAGAAATGAAACAGGTAGAAATGGGACGCGGCGGAGTTATGTGTGATGATTTAAAAGGTGCGTGTGTGTGTGCCACGGACAGAAAAAACAGGGAGGTGGTCTGATGGAAAAGATCATGGCGGTTTATGACGTGGACCCTGCGTATGCCAGGCGGTTTGCGGATGTGACCAACCAGAAGGAACGGGTGCCATTTGATGTGATCCCATTTACTTCGATGGAGGCTCTTCAGGAATATGGAAAAAAGCATAAGATCGAGATTCTGCTGATTAGCAGTACCGTTCCAAGGGAACAGGCGGAAGCGATAGGGGCAGGATCTGTGGTGACGCTGGCGGAAGGAGAAATCGTAAAGTCGGTGGACAGCTATCCCAGTGTCTATAAATATCAGGCGGCAGACAGTCTGATCCGGGAGGTGATCGGCTGTTATTGCGAAAGCCCGGAGGAGGCAGGTCTGGTGGTGCGGGGGAGAAAAGCCCGGATTCTGGGGATCTATTCACCCATTGGCAGGTGTCTGAAGACGTCCCTGGCGCTGACGCTGGGCCAGCAGCTGGCCAGAGACGGGAAGGTGTTGTATCTGGGACTTGACGCATTTGCGGGATTTTCCAGATTGATCGGGAATTCCTGTAAAAATGATCTTTCTGATGTTCTGTATTTTTTTCGGCAGGGTGATCTGACGGTGATGCGTCTTCGCAGTATCGTCTATACCTGGCAGGAAATGGATTATCTGCCTCCGGTGCGTTATCCGGAGGACTTAGAGCAGATAACTGGGGAAGAGATGGGAAAATTATTGGAAAAACTGGCTTTGGAAATGGGCTACGAGTATCTGGTGGTGGATGTGGGGAGGCCAGGCGGCAGTCTGCTTCCGATTTTAGGAGCCTGTGATATTGTATACATGCCGGTGAAGGAGGACGGAATCTCTGCAGCCAGACTGGAAGAACTTGACGAGTACTTAGAGATGGTGGAACGGCCGGACATCCAGGAGAAGATCCGCAGAGTGAAGCTGCCTTATCACAATGATTTTGGCCGTCGGGAGACGTATCTGGAACAGCTTTTATGGGGACAGCTGGGCGATTATGTGAGACAGATGTTAAAAGGAGTGCCATGGCGATGACAGGAGAAGAGGGCATGAGGGAAAAAGAGCGGGTCAGGCAGTTAAAACAGCAGCTTCGGGACGAGCTCCGCCAGGAATTGGACGGTTACCGCCAGGTGGAGGACGAGGAGCTTTACGAACGGATCGACAGGAAGATTTTTGAAGCGGGCAGTCAAGGATATCTGCCCTTAAAAGAGCGGCTGGAGCTGCGGAAAAGCATTTTTAATTCGTTCCGGAAGCTGGATATCCTGCAGCAGCTTTTAGACGACCCGGAGATTACGGAGGTGATGATCAATGGACGGGAACATATCTTCGTAGAGGAATCCGGGGTCATGCATCCGTGGGAATATGAATTTGAGTCGGATGAACAGCTGGAGGACATGATCCAGCAGGTGGTCAGCCGGGTGAACCGGACGGTGAATGTGTCGAACCCAATCGCGGATGCCAGACTGGCGGACGGTTCCCGTGTCCATGTGGTGCTGCCTCCGGTATCCCTGGATGGTCCGGTCATGACCATCCGTAAATTTCCGCGGATCATCACCATGGAAATGCTGGTGGAATCCGGTTCCATTACCCAGGAAGCGGCGGATTTTTTAAAGAAGCTGGTCCGGGCAGGCTATAACCTGTTTATCAGCGGCGGGACAAACTCTGGAAAAACCACATTTTTAAATGCCTTGTCAGCCTATATCCCGGCAGATGAACGGGTGATCACCATCGAGGATTCCGCGGAATTACAGATCCAGCAGGTGAAAAATCTGGTGCGTCTGGAGACCAGGACAGCCAATTCGCAGGGGGAAGGGGCGATCGGGATCGGGGACCTCATCAAAGCGTCCCTGCGAATGAATCCCAGCCGTATCATTGTAGGTGAGGTTCGTGGAAAAGAGGCTCTGGAGCTGCTGAACAGCTACAATACCGGTCATGACGGCGGCATGAGCAGCGGTCACGGCAACAGTCCCAAGGATATGCTGGCGCGGCTGGAAACCATGGTGCTGATGGGAGCGGAGCTTCCTTTGGCGGCGATCCGCAGCCAGATCGCATCGGCGCTCGATGTGATGATCCATCTGGGGCGGGAGAGGAACAAGAAGAGGCGGGTATTCTGGATTGTGGAGGTAGATGGCTATGAGGAAGGGCAGATCCGGCTCCATACCCTTTATGAACTGGGGGAACAGGGGCTGGAAAAGAAGGGGGAGCTTAAAAATACCAGGAAGCTTTGGATGGCAGGGGAAGAGATATGAGGATGAAGATGGCGGTATTGGCGGACTGGTACAGTACCGGCACTATCAGTTAAATGTCAGAGAACGGCTGACGGCCCTGGCTGGAGGTGTGGCAGCAGCAGGAACTGCGGCTTTCGTCTGTTACCGGAGTCTATGGGCATTTTTTCTCCTGATGGCGCCGTTAACAGTGGTGGCGCCAAGGCTGTGGCAGGACATGTTACAGAAAAAGCGGCAGAGAGAGCTGGAAAAACAGTTCAGGGAAATGATCCAGATGATGTCCACGGCATTAAGCGCTGGTTATTCGGTGGACAATGCCATCCGGGTCTGCAGAAGAGATCTGGAGCGGATGTATGGAAGCGGGGGCATGATCGTCCGGGAGACCGGGTATATGGTCCGGCAGATGGAGATGAACCGTCCGGTTGAGGAGCTTCTGGAGGATTTTGCCCTGCGAAGCGGTCTGGAGGAAGCGGAGAATTTCACCCGTATCTTTGTGATAGCCAGAAGGAGCGGCGGAAGGCTGGTGTCCATCATTGAGCGGACCGTGCAGATCATGGGAGACCGCAGCCAGGTGAAAGAGGAGATCCAGACACTGACCGCCTCCAAACGGTTTGAGCAGCGGATCATGAACCTGATCCCGGTGCTGATGGTTCTGTATATTGACTGGACTTCCCCGGGCTTTTTCAAGGTAATGTACACGACCCTTCTGGGGCGGGTGCTGATGACAGGGTGTCTGCTGGTGTATCTGGCGTCCGTGTGGCTGGCACAGAAGATTCTGGATATCGAGGTGGGCAGCGGATGAAAAGTGGAAGGAGGCCAGAGGAGGCAGTAGGAAAGAAAGCAGAAAAGAAAGCAGAAAAGAAAGCAGAAAAGGAAGTAAAAAAGATAGCAGAAAAGAAAGCAAAATGGGGGACTGAGAAAAAGAAACAGGTACTTTGTGTGGCACTTGGAATTCTTTTAGGAGCGGCTGGCTTTGCCTGGCAGCACGGCGGGGCATCTGTGTGTACATATCTGGAGCGGGAAGATTATGGGGGAGATCCGGTTGTTTATGATCTGTCTGTGGAGGGGCTGGAACAGGAGGTGGTTCCGCTGCAGATTGAGATTTCGCCCAGAAGATATACGGAGAAAGAGGCAGCAGAGGTATTCTCCAAGATAAAGACAGGGCTTTTAGAAGAAATCTTAGGGGAAAATCTGTCTCTTAAGGAGGTCAGGAGTGACCTGATTTTGCCTACTGAGAAATCCGGTGGGATCAGGATCGCCTGGCGCAGCAATGATCCGGAGATTTTGGATGATGAGGGAACGGTTCTGGTGGGCGAGGAAAAATCAGGTTCTGGAAAAGCCGGAGGAACCCAGGTAACGCTCTGGGCGGAGCTGACGGACGGATTTTACCGGGATGAGCTGGAGGTGGCTGTCACAGTCTATCCGCCGGAAAAAAGTAAGGCAGAACAACTGGCCGGGCAGTTGGCGAGACAGGTAGAGCAGGCGGCGTCAGAGCAGCCCGGAGCAGTCCGGGTTGCGCTTCCAGAGGATTTTGAAGGAAGGCAGCTTCGTTTCCGGAAAGAAACGGGAACAGAATATCTGCTATTTCCGGTTCTTGGGGTGATTTTAGCGGTATTTTTTCACTGGCAGGCCAGGAATACGGAGATCGAGGCCCGCAAAAAACGGGAAAAGCAGCTTCAATATGACTATGCAGATCTGGTGTACCAGCTGATGGTATTTACAGGGGCAGGTCTGACGGTCAGCCGGGCATGGAAGCAGATCGTAAATAATTATGAAAAACGTCTGGAACATGAAAACAGCCAGCAGCGGGCGGTCTATGAGGAAATGGAGATTGCCCTTGGGGAGATGGAAAATGGGCTCCCGGAGAGCCAGGCAGTCAGTCGTTTTGGGGAACGATGTCAGCACAATGAATACCGGCGCCTGTCTTCGATTCTTGGACAAAGCAGGCAGACCGGAATGAAAAATCTTCAGGAACTGCTGGCTCAGGAGATGGACACTGCCTGGGAACAGCAGAAGCAGGCAGCGAAGCGTTTAGGCGAGGAAGCCGGAACGAAGCTGCTCCTGCCATTATTTCTGATGCTTCTGGTGGTCATGGTACTGGTGATGGTCCCGGCGCTGATGGTGATGCTGTAAGTGACGGAAGGCTGTTGTGAACGGAAAGCTGTTGCGAATAGAAGGCTGTTGTGAATGGAAAGCTGTTGCGAATAGAAAGCTGTTGTAAACGGAAAACGAGAAACGGCTATAAGAATAAGAAAGGGGATTCATTTATGAGATTAAGACAGGAAATAAAAGCATTTTTGATGGATGAGGAAGCAATCGGTACGGTGGAAGTGGTCCTTTTGCTGGTGGTGCTCATTGGATTGGTGATCATTTTCAAGAAACAGATCCGGACATTGTTGGATTCTATTTTTAAAGAGATCAATAAGCAGACCAAGGAAGTTTATTGATTTGAGGTAACTATTTTAGTAGGTCTGTGTACATGCTGTGCTGACCGTAAGAACACCCCGGCCAGAAAGCAAAAATCCCATCAGCGAAGCTAAACTGGAATGGATTTCATGGATGGGAAGGAGGTGTGGAAGCTGAAAAAACGAGGGGAGATCACCGTATTTTTAAGCCTGTGTTTATTGAGCGTAGCTGCCCTGATCTGCGTCATGGTGGAGGGAGCAAGAAGCGCCGGTTCCAGAGTGTATCTGCAGATTGCGGCAAATGGATCTTTAGATACTTTGTTTGGCCAGTACCATCGGGAACTGTGGAGAAAATACCGATTGTTTGGAGTGGAATATCAGAAAATGTCCGGCGTGGAAAGACAGCTTGAAAGTTATGTAAATCGATATCAGGAGATCGAAAACTGGTATCCCATAAGACTGCAGACACTTACAGTAACCAGTCAGAAAACCCTGGGAAGCCAGGGAGGTGACCGGATGATGGAGGAAATTCTGGACTATATGAAATACGGAATCTGGGAACAGCTGCTGATCTCCCCGGAAAAAGGAGAGGATTTCTGGAACGATATCAAAGAAGCTGCTGCCGCAGGTGGGATGACCGATACCTATGAAGGGCAGTCCGCCCAGGTAAAACAGGTAGAACGTGCGGTGGAACGGTTGGCGGATTGTGTGGAGGATCAGGAGAAGCTGGCTGGGGAAATCGCCCTGGCTTTAGATCAGGATGATGTGGAGGGCTTTGAGAAGGCGGCGAAGCGTTTCCAGAAAGAAAACAGCAGAATGGATGGTCTGTTCCGGGCTTATGAAAAGAGCGCACAGAAATTGAGAAAGGTTCTGGAGCATGGAGAACAGGAATTGGATCAGGCGGCGGAGGATATGCAGGAAAACAGGGAGATGCTTTTCCGGCAGCAGATGGACCCATTCCGGTCTTATGTGGATTCTGATGGAGAGCGGTATCGCCAGATCCAGAGCCAGATGGAACTATCAGCAGCCAATGGAGTGCGGTTACGGGAAACGGAGGAGATCGTAGATCGTCTGAAACAGGAATACGAAGAGCGGGAACAGCAGCGGGATGAGGAAGACGAAGAAGAGGAAAAACTGTCTCTTTCAGAGGCATGTGGGCATTGGAATGGCTATGGAAGCGCAGTTTTCACCATCCAGAAGGGAAAAAAGGATGAACAGAAACAACAGGCTTTGGAGCAGGTATCCAGGATGGTAAAGGGAAGCCTGTTAGAGCTGGTCCTTCCAGATGGAATGGTTGTTTCGGGGGGAAGCTGGGGCAGAAACACCGGACGGTATGCCAATCAGACTCAGGAAAGTCTGGTACGGAAAAATGGAGCCCAGTGGGTGCTGATCCACGAATACTGCGGAGAATTCCTGACTCATGCGCTGGATCATTCTCTGGATCATTCTCTGGATCAGACTTCGGGAAATGACGGCGGCAGATATCAGATTGAATATCTGCTCCACGGAAAGGATAACGACCGATCCAATCTGGAGAATACAGTCAGTGAGCTTTTTCTGATCCGGCAAGGCATCAATCTGATCCAGATTTTATCAGATGCAGAGAAACGGGAGGCAGCCCAAAGCCTGGCGGCAGTGATTACTGGAATCATAGGAATCGCACCCCTTGTGGAGGTCATGACCTGTTTTATTATGACTGTCTGGGCCATGGGAGAGGCACTGGAGGATGTGCGTTGTCTTATGGCAGGGGGAAATGTGCCGCTTTGGAAGTCAGCGGATGAGTGGAAATTGTCACTGGAAGGGCTTTTAAATATGGGAACGGGTAAAACGGCCAGAATAGCCGGTGATACGCCCGGACAACCGAAAAATAGCCGTGGAATGGACTATGAGCAATATTTAAAATGGATGTTATTTACGGTAGACCAGGGGAAGAAGCAGACCAGGATCATGGATGTGGTTCAGGCGGTGATCCAGAAGGGTGAGCCGGGATTTCGTCTGGAAAACTGCATTTGTGATGTGGATATTCAGGTGAAGGGCTGTGGAAAACATGTCCTTTTTGCCTTGCCATTTGTGGAAAAGGTAGTGGGAGGCCAGGAGGGCTATGAGCTTCTGGTGCAGGCGGCAAAGGCTTATTAAGGTCAGAAAAGAAAATTGGAAGGAGGTGGAAGGGGATGCTCTTTTTCCGGAAACATGATTCGGACATAGATATTCCTTTTGAAATGAAAAATTGGATCAACCGGCAGTCAAAACGCATAAACAAAGTTTTTTGTGAATTTCCAAAAAAAATAATCGTAACTCTCCAAGTACGACTCCCTGAAAATATGACAGCCAGATCCGGAAAAAGAGTGTCCTTTTCTGCCTCCGCCAGTATGACCGTGGAAGCTGCGCTGGTTCTGCCACTCTTTTTATTTGCCGGGTGTATTCTGATGCAGCCATTTTCAATCTTAAATATCCAGAGACAGGTGCAGGAGATTCTGGAGGTGGCTGCTGAAGATATCAGTCAGAATGCAGGTGTGGCATGGAATGGAGGTCAGATATCGGAGCCAATGACGGAAGTGGCCGCCTGGGCCTATGCGGAAGCTTTTGTGCGGAAAAAGACAGCAGCTTTGCCCATACAGAATTTATCGCTGATGCAGTCTCAGTTATTGAAGGATGGAAAAACCATCGATCTGATAGCTCATTATCAGGTCCGGATGCCATTTCCGGTGTTGGGCGTGAGAGCAGTGGAACAGATGAACCGCAGCTTCCGTTACGCCTGGACAGGGCTGGACGGACCGGTTGATGGAGCCGGTGGCAGACAGGATGCAGACGAGGCGGTGGTCTATGTAGGCCGGGACAGTACCCGGTACCACGTAAGCCGTTCCTGTCATTATCTGAGTACAGAATTAAAGGCGGTTTTCTATGCGGATCTGGAAGTTTACCGAAGCAAGGATGGAGCACGCTATAAGCCCTGTGACCGGTGCGGTGCGTCACATGGGGCTGTGGTGTATATCACGCCTTATGGAGAACGATATCACAGTGATCAGGGATGCAGTGCACTGGCGGCCTATGTGAGAGAAGTGCCGAAGTCACAGGTGGAATATCTGGGGCCCTGCTCCTACTGTGGTGGTGGAAAATAAGGAGAAAACTGTGGATGGCGGAGCGGAGTATGAAAATATTGTGGATGGTGCTCCTGATTGTAGCTGCGTATCAGGATTTCAGAGAGCGTCAGGTGAGCGTCATGTGGATGGTGTGCGGTGCAGCAGCGGGAATGATCGGATGTTGTCTGATGGCAGGAGAGAGATATCAAGGGATGCTGGAGACCGGGATCGATGCAGAACGTGTGAGCCTGCTGATGAATATTGTGAAGATCCAGATAGTGAGAATCGGAAAAGCAGCAGGAATCGGAATTGCGCTGCTGATCCTTGCAAAATTGACTAGGGGAGCCATGGGTGGTGGAGATGGTTTGTTTTTTCTTATGTCTGCATTTTATTGGGATTGGAAGGAGCTGCTGGTCCTGTTTTTGGAGACCCTTGCGATTTCTTCTGCCTGGGGAATGGCGCTGCTGATGAAGAGACAATGGAACAGAGCTGGAACTCCTTCGGTTCGATGGAAGGAGACAATTCCGTTTTTAACCTGTTGTCTGGTCCCCGGCATTCTTCAGGTCTGGAATGTACTGATGCAGTGAGAATTGGCAAAGTGACGGGGAGGAGGGCTGCATAAAATGCAGGAAAAAATCTGGAAAATTCAGGCCAGTTATACGGTGGAAGCGTCCTATATCATGTCCATGGTGATTCTGTCCCTGGCAGTTTTGATCCGTGCTGCTTATGGTCAATATCTGGACAAGACATCCTTATTTTTGATGAATTATGCAGTGGAGCGGCTGTATGGACAGGAGGAGAATAAGAGCGAAGCTTTGCAATATGGTTCCGTATCAGGAAATGCAGTGCGGACGAAGACCCAGGTGACAGGGACCATCTGCGGTCAGGATCATATGAGATCGATCCAGAAGCGTGTACATGAGCCGGAAGAGGTGTTGTGGATGATGACGATTTTTCAGAAAAACAAGGAGGCAGAAAGCCATGGAGGTCAGCTACCACAGAGAAATGAAGAAGAATTATCTGATGATTGAGGCCGATGAAGAGGGCATGCAGGCATTTGAGGCAAAAATGCTGGTGGGCAATGTGATTGAAGGGTTGCTGAAATTCCGGATACGCAGAACCGATGACCACTGCCAGTTTTGTTATGAGATCACCTCCAGACAGCCTTTGGGGCGTCTTTTGGAAACGAAATCCATCAATGCGGTGCAGCTCCGTGCTCTCCTTCTGGGAATTGCCCAGACGCTGATCCGCATGGAAGATTATCTGCTGTCAGAACATCAGATCCTATTAGATCCAGATTATATCTATATCGATCCAGAGAGCTTTCAACCAGGTCTGTGTCTGCTTCCTGGAAAGAATGGCAGTTTTCCAGACGAATTCAGCGAATTTTTACAGTTTTTACTGGGGAAAGCAGACCATCAGGATAAGGATGCAGTGGTATTGATCTATGGGTTATACCGGGAGAGCCTAAAGGAAAATTATGGGCTGGACAATCTGCTCCGGTGGCTGATGCGGGATGAAGGAAAAGCAGGAGAAGGACCGGAAAAGCTGCTGGAAGAAAAAGAAGAATATCGCTCACGATCATCATCAGGACGGAATGGCTATCCGGGAAAATGGGATTCACAGCCGGAGATACTTGATGGAGAAAAAGGAATGAGTCCGGGACCGGAAAAACGATCGGAGGCAGAGGCGGAATCGGGAACAGGCGAAGCTGTCATTCAGGGAAATGCCTGGAGTTTAAAAACCATAGTTCTTAGAATTGTGGAGTGTCTGCTATTGATTCCAGTATTTTTGGCTGCCATCTGGTTATGGAAAGGAAGCGGTACACTGCCGTATCTGACAGGTGATGGAATCTGGCTGACGGTTGGAGCTGTGGCAGCCGAGGGGATTGGTTGTGTTCTGGTGATCGGGAACGGTATTGTCACACAAAGAAAAAAACAGGAGTCGGAAAATCATCGGCATAAGAAGCGTGACCAAACCCTGTGCCAGATGAAAAAGCAGGGGGAAAAGCAGCAGGAAAGGCAGCAGGAAAGACAGGGGGGAAAGCAGGGGGAAAGGCAGCAACAAAGGCAGCGGAAAAAGCAACAGGAAAGGCAGCGGGAAAAGCCATCATGGGAGATGATATTTGCAGAGGAAGACGGGGAGCGGGAGATACCAGAAAATGCCACCGATCACTACCTGGAATCTGCATATAAATCAGATGTGAATGAGAAATCTGAACTGAATGAGAAATCTGAATCGGGGAGAAGCCAGAATGAATCCGATGATTGTCACACGGTTCTTCTATGGGACCGGAACAAAAAAGAAAATATCCGGCGGATGGCCTGTCTCGATCACCCGGAGTTGACTGCCCAGATGAGCTATTACCCATTTTTGATCGGCAAACAAGAAAGTCTGGCGGACTTTACCATCCCTGATGACACCGTCAGCCGTCTCCACGTCCGCATCGACCAGAAAGATGGGGGTTATACCCTGACGGACCTAAACTCCACTAATGGAACCACCGTCAATAACCGCAAACTGGAAGCGAATGAGATGGTTCCGCTGCAGGTTGGAGATCTGGTGGATATTGCAGGGTATCATTTTCAATTTTTGTGAGAGATTTGTCGAAATTTGTCGAAATCCGTTACATTTTCACATCCCCTAGCGTCTTAATTATGTATTGGAGGACATGCAGGCGGTTAAAAATGCCTTAACAAACACCATGAGCTATGATAAAATGAGGGGTAACCATTCATTACTTTCCCATAGCAAGTGCGGGATCTGCTGAATGGCTGCAGATAAAGTTGCATAAAGGAGAAAAATATGGAATATAGGAAAACAACAACTCCGTCTTATGTAAACTTTTACCTGATCGCGGCCAATGTGGTCTATTTTCTTTTTGTAGAATGGAAAGGGTCAACAGAGGACGTGGAATGCATGTTACAGTGGGGAGCCATGTTCAAACCGGCCATTGTGGAAGGAAAACAGTATTGGCGGTTATTTACCGCGATGTTTATGCATTTTGGTATCCGGCACCTGGTCAATAATATGCTGATCTTATTTGTTCTGGGGGACAACCTGGAACGGGCGTTGGGAAAGATCAGGTATTTGTTTTTCTATCTGACCTGTGGGGTGCTGGCCAATGTCATTTCCCTTTTGTGGGAGATCTGGTTTCCGGGAAGCCGTATGGTGGTCTCAGCCGGGGCGTCTGGAGCGATTTTCGGAGTGATCGGCGGACTTTTGTATGTGGTTGGTGTGAACCGGGGGCGTCTGGAGGATTTAAGCAGCAGACAGCTGGCGACCATGGTTCTATTTTCCCTGTACTTTGGATTTACCAGTACCGGCGTGAACAACGTGGCCCATGTGGGCGGGCTGGTTTCAGGAATTGTCATGGCATGGATATTATACCGCAGACCACAAAGGTCTGAATGGTGGATGAAGGAGGATTTTTAACATGAGAGACGACTGTATTTTCTGCAAAATCGCAAATGGAGAGATTCCATCTGCAACACTTTATGAAGACGAAGATTTTCGTGTCATTTTGGATCTGGGACCGGCATCAAAGGGTCATGCCCTGATCTTACCGAAAGAGCATTATAAAGATTTATGTGAACTGGATGACGCAGTTGCGGCGAAAGTACTTCCACTGGCTGGCAAGATGGGAAGAGCTATGAAGAAAGCCTTACATTTTGACGGTTTTAATCTGGTACAGAATAATGGAGAAGCAGCCGGACAGACTGTGATGCATTTTCATATGCATATGATCCCCAGATACGCCAATGGCCCGCAGATGGTTTTATGGAATCCTGGAAAACTGGATGACACTGAAAAGACGGAAATCATCGAAAATGTGAAAAAAGAATTAGAATAATGATGATGCTGTCTGCTTTGATAGCGCGGATAAGATAAGGGGGAGCCTAGTCTATGAAGCAGCAAAATGTCGAACTGCTGCAGACTTTATATGAAGAATATCAGGGTGCACTCAGATATACAGCAACAAGGATAGGTGTGAATAGCGACGATGTGGATGATGTAATCCAGGATAGTTTCTGCGCTTTTATCAAAGCATATGGAGATACGATAGACCAGTGGGAGATCGCAAGGCAAAAAGGCGCGATCATGAGAATTCTTAAAAATCGTTGTGTGGATTATTTCAGAATCAAAAGCAGAAGAGGTGTGAGCATCAGTCTTGACGAAGGGTATTACGGCAAAGAAGTACCGCTTCCGGAATCGTTGATCGGAAAAGATGTTTTAGACCAGATGGCAGAGGACGATGAAGTAAATTACATAATAAAGTATTTGCAGGATATGAAACCAGAATGGCGTGATGTGGCGATTCTTCATTTTATTGAAGAACGCCCGATCTCGGAAGTCAGTCAGATTCTGGGGATTAAAGAAGCATCCTGCAGAATGAGACTTACCAGACTCCGAAGATATTTGAAAAAGAATTTTCCTTACAAAATCTAAAGGAGCCTGGTTTTTGTTACATAATTATTTGGAAGCACACTCTTCGATCAGAGAAATAATGGTGTCAACTGCATTGCTTAAATGGCTTTGTTCCATGGTGTGAATGAAGTCAGCACGTTTTTGATAGGTATCCGTAATTGCCTGGAACAGAGAATGTTCTGTTAACTGTTCTTCTTCTAACAAAGTACTGAAGCCTTGTTTCGCAAAGGACGAGGCATTGAGAATCTGGTCGCCTCTGCTGGCAGCGGCAGATAATGGGATCAGGATATTAGGCTTGCGTAAAGCAAGGATTTCACAGATTGAGTTTGCTCCGGCTCTGGAAATGATCAGGTCTGCAGCTGCAAATAAGTGGCGGAGCGGAGCATTGACATATTCGTATTGTACATATCCCGGTGTGCCGATCAGGGATTCATCCAGATGGCCTTTGCCGCAGATATGTATTACCTGGAAATTCGTAAGAAGCTGTGGCAGGATACTGCGTACAGCCTGGTTGACGGTAACGGAACCAAGACTGCCGCCGATCACTAAAATAATTGGTTTATCTGCGGAAAGATGGGTATACTGAAGGCCGGAGAGACGATCTCCGGTCAGAAGCTCCCGACGGATCGGAGAACCGGTCAGAACCGCTTTGTCTTTCGGAAGATACTGCAGAGTTTCCGGGAAATTGCAGCAGACCTTGGCAGCAGATGGGATACAGATCTTATTGGCAAGGCCAGGTGTCATATCAGACTCATGGATGATGGTAGGAACATGGTAGCGTTTTGCAGCCAGAACCACAGGAACGGACACAAAGCCGCCTTTGGAAAATACCACGTCCGGTTTATAGTTTTTGATCAGTTTACAGGCTTCCGCATAGCCTTTTAATACGCGGAAAGGATCAGAAAAATTCTTCAGATCAAAGTATCTGCGGAGTTTTCCTGAAGAGATGCCGTCATAAGGGATACCGGCGTCTGTGATTAATTTCTTTTCTATCCCTTCATAGGAACCAATATAACGAATTTCAAATCCACGATCCTTTAAAGATGGGATCAGGGCAAGGTTCGGGGTGACATGGCCAGCAGTTCCGCCGCCAGTCAGAATGATCTTTTTCATAAAAGAGCCTCCATCGTTGATATAGTAATAATACTAAACGAACGTTCTGAAAAGTCAACCCTTAACCAGGAGGAAAACAAGGAATAAATAGGAATCACGTAACGATGAAGGTACTGAATAGTTACGGAATCACAAAGAAAGAAAATGGGGTGGAAAACGTGAGAAACAGTAAGGTCAGCCAGGAAGAAGATAAGTTGATTCAGCAGAAATTACAAGAAGCATTTGGATACACCGATGAGCAGCTGGCAGCCCAGCTGGATCAAGCCGCCGCCGAATACGCCGCTCACCCAGAATTAAACTTTACCCCACCAAAAGGAGAATTTGAGAAGATTCTGGCAATGGCCGCACAGGACGAAACACAGGATAAGAAAGAAGATGGCCATAAGGTAATCCGTTTAAAGAAAGTGATGAAGCCGATGATCCTGGTGGCAACAGTGGGAGCGATCTTGTTGGGGACTGGGATGATGGCTAGTGGGAGGAGGTATTATAAGTTTTGGGAAAGGGATGCGGGGAATGGACAGATTATTTTTAATAATGTGGATGCGATAAGTGAGGCAGACTCGTTGGAATTGGCATATGAAGAAATTGAGGTGCAGACAGGAGTAAAAGTACCGCAGTTATTTTATGTTCCTAAAGAATTAGAATATAAACGTGTAATCATAAAAGATGGTATGTCTTGTATTGATTTTGATTATGAAGATAATTCTTTGTATTATCAGCAGATGTCTAAAGGAAGGGCAAATTCTGTAGGATATAATTCAGATAGAGAACCCTATAAAACTATTTATAATCGTTTTTTAAATCAGGATATTGAGATATACAAAAATATTCTTGAAACTGGTGAAACTGAAATTAGTGCACAGTATGTGATAGAAGATACGTTTTATTATTTAGTTGGTGTAATAGATGAGGATGTTATGGAGAAACTCGTAAAAAATATAAGTTTTACAGATTCAGTACGTTATAAAAAATAAGTAATCAACGTCTTTTTTAAATATAAAGGTATAGGAGGTCACAAAAAATGAAAAAATATTTAAAGAAGATGTTGATGTTGTCTTTGGTAGTATCTTTATTATGTCCGATTACGGCTATGGCAACTCCCAAGGGAAGATATGAGTTATCACGAGGTGTTGAGGAAGAATCAATTTTATTGCCAGAAACGATAAAAACTTCTATTGGAAAAGAAAATGTAGTGGAAAGAAGTAAGGCACTTGCTTCTGCAATGTGTTCTATTACGGATACAGAAAAAGGCATTATCAATATTTATGCAGAGACATTAATGTTTCAACCAGTGGATTGGGCAGCATTAACTATATATTTGGAGAAGTTAAATGAAACAACAGGAAAATGGTCAGTGGTGGAAACCCTTGAAAAAGAATTCACTCCAGCAGATGCAGAGGATGGAAAGTTAACAAGAGCTGCTGTATCTATTTCCGTTGGAACTCAGCCGGCAGGTTATTATTATAGAATTCGTTGCATCCACGAGCTAGAATACGACAACGGCTGGTACGAAGCCAAATCCACTAAAACTGACGGTGTCTTATTAACCAATATCAAGTAATAACTAACACCAACATTTACCCACATTCCCAACAGCCACCCCCTCATGTGCCATCCCGCACACCGGGGAGTGGCTGCTTTTCATTTTCATAGATGAAAGTGTTTGCGCAACGCATGAACAGTAACAAGTGGGAAATTTCATGTCCACGATTTCATGCCCACGTATTGCATTTACCCCATTTTTCGTGTTACAATACCCCCTGTAATATGAAAGTAAAAGCTCCCGAAAGTCATCGCACGGACGGGAGCGTCCAAAAAAGAATTCGAGAGATTGATAAGATACACTAGGAGGAATTGCATGTTAGGAATTATCGGTGCCATGACAGAAGAGGTGCTTCATTTGAAAGAGGCGATGGAGGATGTGGAGATCCGCAC
>ERZ856578.373-NODE-373-length-92645-cov-18.971178_pt1 | contig 92645 bp, 72 predicted proteins | sample MGYA00514384_ERZ856578 | MGnify/ENA primary metagenome ERZ856578 (study PRJEB29103, sample SAMN06111958) | human gut metagenome | biome: human gut; feature: ankylosing spondylitis patient; material: healthy_person | host: Homo sapiens | place: China:Hangzhou... | reverse complement strand
AACTACAGTCACCATGTTTGCGTCATTTCTCAAACGCGGTGCAAAGATAGGTATTATCTTTGATACTGCAAATATTTAGAGGAATATTTTTGTAGATATTTGCATCATTTTTTATCTTCCCTAATGCCTGCATTGTGTTGCTGGAGGAGCTTTCGAGAGTTCTTAACGAAGATATTCAGAGAGTTACGTGCTACTTCCGGAAGCTTTGAAATAGATGTAGAATCAACTGGATAGATAATATAATTTTTTTCTTTGGTGAGAGTAGGTCGTGCTGTCCATACCAAATTGTATCCGCAATGGCGAATGCGAATATTGGGAATAGCTGAAGTAACTGTGTCTTTTTCCAATTCTAATGTGAATACGAGACCACCGTCAGTATTTACCTTACTCATATTAGAAATGAAGTTCCCTAGAGAATAGACTACGGCATGTTGTGTTCCAGCAAGAGTATCGGTGCGTAACTCCATTGGCTGTATGACATGTGGATGTGAACCGACGATATGCGTTACCCCCTGTTCCAATAACCAATCTGCCAACTGCCGTTGTTCCTGACTGGGAAGAGACTGATACTCATTTCCCCAATGCATACAGGCTATGATAGCATCGGGTTGCCATGTTCGGGCGGTATCAATATCCTGCTGCATGACCGTCTTGTCTATGTAGTTCACGATGTTGGGAGAGGTGGGTTTGATTCCGTTAGTGTCATAGGTATAATTAAGGAAGGCAATGCGAAATCCATTTTTATGAATAAGTAACGGATAACGTTGCTGTCGTTCTTCTTTGTTCCTATAAGTGCCTGTGTATGCGATATGTAGAGAATCCAACATTAGGATAGTGCGTTCCAGTCCTTTCTTTCCTCGATCCAGACAATGATTGTTTGCGGTTAATAGAATATCGAAACCGGCATCCCGGATGGTATATAAAAACTCATCTGGTGCAGAGAAAGCCGGGTAGCCTGCATAGGGCTTTCCACCTAAAGGAACTTCGAGATTGGCAATGGCAATATCAGCTTTACTTATTTGTTCTTTTACGAGAGAAAAACATGGAGAATAATCATAGTTCCCTTGGCTTGTACGCGCAGCTTCAAGTTGTGCCTTATGTTGCATCAAGTCACCGACAAATAATAATGTGATTTTGGCAGGAGGAATTGTGTCAGAAGCTTCGGACATTGTTTGTTCTTGTGCCACACTATTGCATGATACAAAAAAGAAAAGTAAAGCGAAGGGGAGTGTTCTTCTCATAACCATTAGTAGGTTAAAATAAATACCGGAAGAAGCCAAATAGGCATAATCGTCTTCTTCCGGTATTCGGGATTATTGGTAAATTGCTTTCTTACCAGCCAGCAGTGTATTCTTCATTAAAGAAACGATAGTCATCGGCCCTACGCCACCCGGTACGGGAGTGATGAATGAACATTTAGGAGCTACTTCGTCGAACTTTACGTCACCAGTCAGTTTGAATCCTGATTTCTTTGTGGCATCCGGCACACGCGTAGTACCTACATCAATAACTACGGCACCTTCTTTTACCATTTCAGCTTTTACAAAGTTGGGTTGTCCCAATGCAGCGATGATGATATCGGCTTCCTGACACTCTTTTACCAAGTCTTTACTGCGGCTATGGCATACGGTTACGGTTGCGTCTCCCGGATAAGCTTTCTGCATCATCAGTGCTGCCATCGGTTTGCCGACGATATTACTACGTCCCAATACTACGCACTTCTTTCCGGAAGTCTCTATCTGATAGCGTTTCAATAATTCAAGGATACCGTTCGGAGTTGCCGATACATAGCAGGGTAGCCCAATAGACATACGTCCCACATTGATGGGGTGAAATCCATCTACGTCTTTCCGATAATCGATGGTTTCTATTACTTTCTGCTCAGAGATATGCTTGGGTAATGGCAGTTGTACAATAAATCCGTCTACGTCCGCATCTTCGTTCAACTCGCGTACTTTAGCCAGAAGTTCGTCTTCCGTTACATCCGCTTCGTAACGGATAAGGCTGGACTTGAATCCGCAAACTTCACATGCTTTTACCTTGGCAGCAACGTATGTTTCACTGCCACCATCGTGACCTACAAGAATTGCAGCAAGGTGAGGGCGTTTACCGCCTTTCGCCACAATTTCCGCTACTTCAGCAGCAATCTCCTGCTTCACTTGTTCCGAGATTGCTTTTCCGTCAATTAATGTCATATCAATATTTTTGTTTTAGTTATAATTTATCTTATACTATTTCCGTCATTTACCATTCTTTCAGAAACTCATGCATCGCAAATATAGAGCAAATAACCGAATATAACAACAATCCCGCTGACTTCATTTGAAATATGAAATTAGCGGGATTGGTATGCTTGCAGTTTATCTTTATTATTTCATCTTTGGCATCATCTTGCCCATTTTGCTGCCTGTCACCATTTTCATCATCTTGCGAGTCTGGTCAAATTGCTTCAACAGGCGATTTACCTCTTGAATATTAGTACCACTACCTTTGGCAATGCGTTGACGGCGCGAACCATTCAGAAGAGCCGGGTTGCTGCGTTCTGCCGGAGTCATGGAATAAATAATAGCTTCGATGCTTTTGAATGCATTGTCATCAATATCGATATCTTTGATAGCCTTACCCACACCCGGTATCATGGAAGCCAAGTCTTTCAGGTTACCCATCTTCTTGATTTGAGCAATCTGACTCAGGAAGTCGTTGAAGTCGAATTGGTTCTTGGCAATCTTCTTTTGCAGACGTTTTGCTTCTTCTTCATCATATTGTTCCTGCGCGCGTTCTACCAGTGAAACGATGTCACCCATACCGAGGATACGGTCTGCCATACGTGAGGGGTGGAATTGGTCGATAGCATCCAACTTTTCACCGGTACCGACAAACTTAATCGGCTTGTTCACTACCGAACGGATAGAAAGAGCGGCACCACCGCGAGTATCACCATCCAACTTCGTCAGTACCACACCGTTGAAGTCAAGGCGTTCGTTAAATTCTTTGGCTGTATTCACGGCATCCTGACCAGTCATGGAGTCTACCACGAAAAGAATCTCATTCGGATTAATCGCTTTCTTGATAGCAGCGATTTCGTTCATCATCTCTTCGTCTACAGCCAGTCGTCCGGCAGTATCGACAATAACTACATCATATCCTTTTGCTTTAGCTTCCTGAATTGCATTTTCCGCAATTTTCACCGGATTTTTACTATCCGGTTCTGAATACATCGGAACTCCAATCTGTTCTGCCAGTACACGTAGCTGCTCGATAGCGGCAGGGCGGTACACGTCACAAGCCACCAGCAACGGCTTTTTGTTCTTCTTTGTTTTCAGCATCCGTGCCAGTTTACCTGAGAACGTCGTCTTACCTGAACCTTGCAGACCGGACATCAAAATAACCGCCGGCTTTCCTTCCAAGTCAACCTCAGCCGTTTCCCCCCCCATCAACTGGGTCAGTTCATCGTGCACGATTTTTACCATTAATTGGCTGGGTTTCACGGCTGTCAGCACGTTTTGTCCCAATGCCTTTTCCTTAACGGTATCTGTAAATGTTTTGGCTACTTTGTAGTTTACGTCGGCGTCCAACAGTGCCTTGCGCACATCTTTCAGGGTTTCCGCAACGTTGATTTCGGTGATTTTTCCTTCACCTTTCAGAATTTTAAACGACCTTTCCAGTCTTTCGCTTAAATTATCGAACATGATGCTATAATTCTATTTATAAATTACAAATTACTCTTATTGAGGCGCAAAAGTACAAAAAATCCCTGTATCTACCTCCTTTTGAGACAAGAATATTATTCTGCCTGAGCTGCGGGATAAGTGAAAAGAATTGTCGGACCCTCTTTGCTGTCGGGGATTACCTGATAGGTGCCACTAAAGTGTTTCAACAACAGATGGTTGACATCATTGCGCAAAGCAGAGTCTTGATTGGCATATTTTAGGTCTGCCAGCGGACAGTTGGTTACTTTGAAACAGAGTATCTCGCCATTTTTGTCTAAAGTGAATTGAAGGTCACGTTCCTCCTTGAAAGAGGCAAGGGGGCAGATAAGAAGACTGACAATGAGTTGCATTATCCGGTTGGTGTCTGTATGGATAATATACTCATCAATATTACTATGGAAATGAGTGTGTAAGGTGGGGTTTTGCATTTGTGCCATTCCTACAGCATCCTTACAGAGTTGTACAATATCATAGTCGCTCATCTGAAACTTCATCATACCGGCCTCCAGACGTGATAGGTCAAGGACGTTGTTGACTAAACGCATTAATTGTTCTGTGTTTTGCTGGATGATGCCCGAATACTCTTTGCGGGTGGGTTCGTCCATTTCTATTTCGTTGTTGGCTATGATTTGTGAGAATCCCAATACTCCGTTCAGGGGTACCCGGATGGCATGACTCATATTAGACAGGAAACGGTTTTTCATTTCATTGGCTTCTTCTGTCTGCCGGGTGGCTTTCTGTGTTTCTTTTTCCGATATTTTCAGGGCTTTTCTTATCCGGTTGATTCGAAGCATATAAGCGATACATAGAATAAGTATGATTGAGAGACTGAGGAGAATTGTCACCTGTACGCGGCTTCTTAATTTTCCCTGCTCCCATACCAATTGATTGAGGTGGTACATATCTTTAATTTCTTCGAGCTGCTTGGCTGATATCGCTACAGTCAATGAATCCTGGATGTGATTGGACTTTTCGTAGAGTGGCAGGGCTTCCTGATGTCTGCCCATTTCTTGCAGGATGTCAGCTTTACGGGCCAGTTGTTTGGCGTAATCAATCTGACCAGGGTCAAATTCCTGCATCTTCATTAAGACGGAATCTGCATAAGAAAGTGCGTTCTTGTAATCCTTTATATAGCGATAATACTCTGAATGGGCGTTATAATACATAGCAATGTATGGAAGATAACTTTGCGGTGTTATGTATTTTTGCGCTTTCTCCATATGTATTTTTGCGGAGTCTGTTTTCTCTATACCTATATAATAACAAGTATGGAATATCTCTGAAAATAATAATAAGTTGAAATAAGACTCGTACATGTCGGGGGCCTGTTTAAGTAACCCGTCTATTAACCGGGTATTCTGGTCTAAATAGGTTTTCAGGCTTTTGTAATCATTCTGATTGTTGCTGTAAAGGATGAGTTGCCCCAGTACATTTATTTGGATACTGGAGTGTATAGGGGCAGAGAATAGTTCATGTGCTTTTTGCAGTACTTCTCCTTCTTCTTGTTTACGGTTCGTTTCGTGGTACGCATTTGCCAGGCAAAGGTAGGCGGCTACTCGTCCGCCGGCGTTGTTCAATGTTTCTGCCTTTTCCTGCATCTTTAGTGCTTCATTGATTGCATACTCATACTTCTCCTTATAAATATAGGTATAGATAAGCAATTTCTGTGCGTTGAAATACATCTGCCAATATTGCATACGCTCAGCTATGGGTAATAGATAGTTTACCAGTTTGCTGACGCTGTCAGCTTCGTTCTGGTTATAATAATACAGTAATTTGTAATAAGAACCACTGGCTCTGTATTTGTCGCTTTTTTGAAATTGCGCTTCTTCGAACATCTCCTTTGCATATTCTATATAATGCGGGGAATTTTGTTCTGTGGGTACCAGTTTCTCCAGTAACTTTAATCGGGTGGAATCGTGGGGGAGTGCCCGCAACTCATTCAACAAACTATCCGCAACAGTCGAATGTGTAGCAGAAACAAATGCGCATTGCAGTGCGACGGCAAGTATGAATAAGATGCGTTTCATGCTATGTCCTCCTTTCTGTCTGCCGGATGAATAGGATGAGTGAATTGGAAACGGGAACCATCTTTATATTCGGGGTCAATCCTGATTTTTCCACCGAAACGTTCCACGATCAATTGGCAGATAGAAAGCCCCAGTCCGCTGCCCTGTGCGTTTTCATTCAGCTTTTCAAAGCGGTTGAATATCTGTCCCTGTTTTTCTGGCGCTATTCCGCAACCTGTATCGGTTACGGTAAACAAGACTGTTTCTTCCGATTGCTTTTCAAGTGACAGGATAATGCTACCTTCTGTGGTGAACTTAGTTGCATTGATAAGCAGATTGATAAGTAATTGTTGGAGGCGTGCCTCATCCGTATATATTTCCAGTTTCTCTAAAGAAGTTTCAAATAGTACGGAAGCGGCTGTCTGCTTAATCTTTTCTACGGTATCCACCACATTGCGGCAAACAAACACAGCGTCGTTGTTGGCGAAATGGAATTGCATCTTACCTATTTCCAGGCTGGAAAGGTCGACAACGTCATCTATCAGTTTCAATAATAAATCTGAGTTCTGCTGGATAATTTCATTGCATTGCTGGCGGGTGGCAGCATCGATATTGGCATCTGTCAGAATACCGGAGAATCCCGACAAGGCATTCAGCGGGGTTCGTATCTCATGGCTCATATTCGACAGGAAAAGACTTTTGGTACGTATGGAATTTTCTGCGCTTTGCCGTGCTTTTTCCAATTTGAGTTGGGAATTGGCCAGACACTTGTTGATTTTACGAATATAAAATACCGATACGGCAGATATGGCTAAGATAAGAATACAACCTATGATGGAATAGGAGAGCAGGCGGTTACGCTGGTTTTGGTTATTCATTTCAAGGCGATCCACCTGGTATATGGTTCGTAAAAGATTGATTTGGGAAGAGTAATTGCGGGCATTGATAGAATCGCGGGCGGCATTGATGTCCTGATATGCCGTACATGCCTCTTGGGCTTGTCCTTGCTTGGTATATAGATATGCCAAAGCATTTTTCATTTTTAGGTATTTGTTGTAAGTGTTGGCGCCGTTGCTGTGGTCTGTCAGTTCGTTGTATAACTCTATAGCTTGTTCATCATTGCCTGTATTTTTTGCATATTCAGCCTGTATGTATTTCAGGATAGAACTGTGAAAATAGAATGGATAATATTCATACCATTCTTCGGCTTCCTGAATATATTTCCGAACCTTATCCAGATCGTTTGCGTAGAGATAATAGTAAGCTTGAAAAATATTCTCCATAAAACGGCTGTGGTGATCGTCGTTCACCTGCTCCATCCGGTCCAGATAGGCCTGGGCTTCAGGCATACGTTTCAGCCTGATGAGGGTAGGAGCCAACTGTATTAATACCCTTTCTTGAAGTTTGCCGGAATCGGGGATTTTATATAGCTTATTAATGGATACCTCATATTCTTCGACAGCCTCATTAGCCATATTGGCACAGAGGTAGGTATCTCCGATTGCATAGTGGGCTATGGCTATTCCGATATCGTTTTTCATCTGTGTGGCCTGCCTCAATATGCTGTTTGCTTTCTCTAATGCTTCGTTGATTTGCCCGTCGGCTGCAAGGGCATAGGAGGCCATTTGCCGTACGAGAAACATGTGTTTATAATCTTTTTTTCTCCGGTACATTTCTGCCAGTTCATCTTCCCACCGGAGAATATCGCTTAACTTTGCTTCTAGAGAATAACCTAAGTTATTATCCATTAAGTGTTCGACAAGGTGTATGCGCTTATCTTCCGAATCCTGGTTTGCAGAGAGGATGTAGGAAGTACCGTAAAATAACATCAATAACAATATTATTATCGTTTTACTGATTCTCACCTTGTTTATTCCGATATTTATTTGATTATTTGCGACAAAAGTAACTAAAAAGGGCGAGATATCCGAAAAACTCTCGCCCTTTTTGCATTTTGATGCTTTATTTGCGATTGATGATATCCCGTGAACAGGAACCTTCGTGGTGGAGATATCCGGGAGAGTGGTTTCTCTATCTGAGTGTATTTGTAGTGGGGGCTTCGTATCATGCGTCCCGGACTGACGATTACTTCGTATTCGCTGTGCCATTCAGACACGACGTATGGATGTTTTTGTGTCTGCTATTTTTCTGTCAGTAGCGGAGCAAAGCTGATTCCTGGCTTGTCTGCCGGATTAGGTAGGCTGGTTAATTCACAAAGGGTAGGTAGCAGGTCAAGGGTGGACTGTACCAGCGAGTCATCTAAGAGAAAAGGGGAAAATTTAAAAAAGCTTCCGATTGCACTTTTAGATGTAATTGGAAGCTTTTGTACGATATTGTAAAGAGGTAACTTTAGCTGTTCATGCTCAACAAGAACTCGTCGTTGTCTTTGGTTTTTTCCAGACGGTCTTTTACGAAGTCCATAGCTTCTATCGGGTTCATATCGGCTAGATATTTGCGAAGTATCCACATGCGGTCCAGTGTCTGTTTTTCCTGCAGCAGGTCGTCGCGGCGAGTGCTGGAAGCAACGATGTTGACAGCAGGGAAGATACGCTTGTTGGACAAGTTGCGGTCGAGTTGCAACTCCATATTACCTGTACCTTTAAATTCTTCGAAGATAACTTCGTCCATTTTAGAACCGGTATCAATCAGAGCAGTAGCCAGAATGGTGAGCGAACCGCCATTTTCAATATTACGGGCTGCACCGAAGAAGCGTTTGGGTTTGTGTAGTGCATTGGCGTCCACACCACCGGAAAGGACTTTACCGGAAGCAGGAGAAACCGTATTGTAAGCACGTGCCAGACGGGTGATGGAATCGAGGAAGATAACTACGTCATGACCACATTCTACCAGTCTTTTTGCTTTTTCCAATACGATGCCGGCAATCTTCACGTGGCGTTCGGCAGGCTCGTCAAAGGTTGAGGCGATAACTTCGGCATTTACGGTGCGTGCCATGTCGGTTACTTCTTCCGGGCGTTCATCAATCAACAACATAATCATGTAAACTTCCGGATGATTTGCTGCAATGGCGTTGGCGATGTCTTTCATCAAAATCGTTTTACCGGTCTTGGGCTGTGCCACAATCAGAGCACGCTGTCCTTTACCGATAGGAGCGAAAAGATCGACTACGCGGGCAGACATGGAATCGGAATAGCCACCTTTGCACAATCTGAACTTTTCGTCGGGGAATAACGGGGTGAGATGTTCAAAAGGTACGCGGTCGCGCACGAAAGCCGGGTCGCGTCCGTTGATTTTCTCTACTTTCACCAGCGGGAAATATTTTTCTCCTTCTTTCGGCGGACGGATAACACCTTCCACAACGTCGCCGGTTTTCAGACCGAAGAGTTTGATTTGAGACTGTGATACGTAAATGTCGTCCGGTGAAGAAAGATAATTGTAATCGGAAGAACGAAGGAAACCGTAGCCATCCTGCATGATTTCCAGCACGCCTGTACCGGTCAGGATGTCATCGAATTCGTATACTTTTTCGCGTTCAACCGCAGGTCTGCGTTCAGGAACAGGAGCATAATTGTCACCGCTATTCTGGGGTTGGGCGGGACGCTGCTGTTGTACAGGGCGCTGGTTGTTGTTACGATTGTTATTATTGTTGTAAGGAGTATTGCTGTTGTCGCGAGGACGAAGGCGTGGTCGTTGTGGCATTGCGGGTGCGGGTTCCACGGCAGGTGTCACTACAGGAGTTTCCGTCTTGGTTGCTTCAAATTTTCCGAGAAGTTCAGAGGGGAGTTCTACTTTTTCAGTCGGAAGGTCTTCGATAGGAATAAAGTCATCTTCGGGTTCTGACAGAATGGGACTGTCTTCCACTACGGCTTTTTTGATTACTTGCGGTGCTGCTATTTTGGGCGCTGCCACTTTCGGTGCTTCAACCTCAAAACTCAGTTCCGGTTCTGCTTTTTTGGACTCTTCCTTTACAACTGGTGCGGGAGTTTTTTCTTCTGCCTTAGCTTTGCGGGGACGGCCCGGCTTGCGTTTTGGAGCAGTTTTTTCTTCAGCTTTTTCAGGAGTGGCAGTTGCGGTTACTTCAGGAGCCTTTTCTGCTACCGGTGTTTTCGCTGGTTCCACTGGACGTACTTTGGCAGATGCAGCTGTTGCTTCAGCTTTTGCCTTGGTGAGGTCGCCATTCTTATTGGCGGTGAAAACTTTGTCAGTACTCTCTTTTTTTACGGTCACGCGGGTACGTTTCTCTTGTCTTTCTACTTTACGCTCTTCTTTCAGCTTTTCAGCAGCAACCTTTTTGGTAGCACCTGCGATGGCTTGTTCATCAAGTATCTTGTAAACAAGTTCTTCTTTTTTTAGTGAGTCTGTCTTTTTAATACCCAGTTCTTGGGCAATAGATTGAAGTTCCGACAAATTTTTGTCGTTCAATTGAATGATATTATACATACAGTATATATGTGAATGATTTAATATTTCTTTTGTTATTGGACAGATATGTTCACACTGCTGCGGTTGTCGTTACAAGCAACGTGGCAAATATACCTATTTTAAAATACTATGATTATGGGATATTTATTATTGAACCGGAAATCTGGTTAACTTCCCGCACTTAGGAGTCGCAGATTGTTTCAACGGCACAAAGGTAATAAATATTTTTGGTTTCATAAACAATTCGTCTTTTTTTTAATTTTAAAACTTTATCTTTGCTAGATAAACTAAGAAAAAGTACATAAAATTATGGATATAAACGAAGTTCATCTCATCTGTTTCTCACCCACTCGTACCTCTAAACAAGTTGGCGAGGCAATTGTTCGCGGAACAGGACTAACAAATATTATTACGACGGATTTAACATTGCAGGCTGCCGAAGTGGATGTTGCGGAGAATGCGTTGACCGTGATTGCGGTGCCTGTTTATGGCGGTAAAGTAGCTCCTTTGGCTATGGAACGCTTGCGGGGAATTCGTGCATCGGGGACTCCGGTAGTATTAGTGGTGGTCTATGGTAATCGCGCTTATGAGAAGGCTTTGATAGAATTGGATGCATTTGCCTCTACCCGAGGTTTTAAAGTGATTGCGGGAGCTACGTTTATAGGAGAACATTCTTATAGTACGGAGAGACATCCGGTTGCTGCAGGGCGTCCGGATGCATACGATTTGCAGTATGCTGAGGAATTTGGTGCGAAACTACGTACAAAAATTAATGCGGCTGTGGATATGGAACATTTATACCCGGTAGATGTGAACCGCATTCAGCGTCCCCGTCAACCTTTTTTGCCTTTATTCAAATTTCTGCGCCGGGTGATAAAATTGCGGAAAAGTGGTATGCCTCTGCCACGTGTGCCGGAAGTGAATGCGGAACTGTGTACACATTGTGGTATTTGCGCGGCTCATTGCCCCTCGGGTGCTATTATAAAGGGTGATGAATGTAATACGATTGCGGAAAAGTGCATCAAGTGCTGTGCTTGTGTCAAAGGCTGTCCGTTTAAGGCACGAACGTATGACACTCCGTTTGCGGCATTGCTTGCAGATTGTTTTGTACGGCAGAAGGAGCCACGAATTATCATTTAAACAATTAATGGATTTTCTATCAAAGGTTATTTTCCGTTCGTGCAGGAAGTAACCTTTTTTTTGTTCGCAATCAAAGATGCTGTATTTCGTAGCTTCGAGGCTAAACTATTGCAGGAAGAAGGATTAGTGCTGGCTGTCTTACGGGATAAACTTAATGATGAGTACCCGGCGGGTGTTTTCATCTATTCTGAAACGGTTGTCTGTCCGTTCACCAATCAACCATATAATATGTTTGCCACTGCAAAGTACCCATTGTTGCTCTTTGCGGGGAAGGGAGAATTTCCGGTTGGTGAGGTAATCGCTCACTTTCTTCCGTCCGGTCATGCCGAAGGGGATAAAACTGTCTCCTTGCTGGCAGAGCCTTACGGTGAGAGGCTGTTTTAGTTTGTTTGCATCGAAGCAGGCAATAGTCCGGTCGCGGGGAATTACGAAATTGTCCGTAACTTCCTGTTCTTCCATTATTAAGCGGAAGGGTAGGGAAAGATCGTCCGGAAATGATGCGGTTGGAACTTTGGAAAAGTTGGCAGGAGTCACTAGTAATAAATCCCGATCCTTGACGACACGCCAGTCTTTGCTAAGGAATATTTTTCCCGGCTGGCCACCCAGAGAGGTGAAAATGTCTTTGATTTGCGTGCCGTTAAATCCTAATGGAGATAAGATTTCAAACAATAAGGTTTCCGGTGCAGGCTCTTCTAACAAAGTGGCTATCCGGATGCTTTGTCCGGTCTGCACTTTCTGTTTTCCTTCTTCTATACCTTTGTTATACAATAGCGCTGCATCATTCAGATGCTCTGCAGTACGGAGAAGACTTTCTTTTACCGAAGGATTGATTTCCTGCATGAGGGGCAAGAGATTGAGTCTTATTTTGTTACGTGTATACTCATCTTGCAGGTTGGTACTGTCGGTTACGTAAGTCTGTCCGATTCCTTGCAGATATTCTGTTATTTCTTTCCGGTCGAGGCACAGCAAAGGGCGAACGATTTTCCCGTTTTTGGGGCGAATACCTAACAGGCCATTGATCCCTGTTCCGCGAATCAGGTTAAGTAAGAGGGTTTCCACGCTATCATCCTTATGGTGGGCTACGGCAATGACGTCAGCCCCCTGTTGCAGGCGGAGTTCTTCAAACCAGGCATAACGCAGTTCTCGTGCAGCCATTTCAATGGAAATGTGTCGTTTTGCAGCTTCTTCTGTGGTTTGAAAGTGCCGGATGTGTAACGGAATTTCCAGTTGCAGGCATAGCTTGCGGACGAACATTTCGTCCCGGTCCGATTCGTCGCCTCGCAGGTGAAAATTGCAGTGGGCCGCTTCGCAAGTATATCCCATGTCAAGAAGCAGGCGCAACAATGCCACCGAGTCAGCCCCGCCGCTCAGAGTTACCAAGACTTTGTCTTTCAGACTGAAAAGTTTCTCTTGCTCGATATATTGTGCTATCTTCTTCTTATCCATGTTGCAAAGATACGTTTTATTCGATTATTTCCGGTAATTATCATTTGGAAACATATCCTTTTTTGTTCCTTATTTAAAAACAATCTAAATAATTTGTGTGCTACATGCAAAACTTTTATCTTTGCGCCAAAATTAATGAAAGAGAGAAGACTATGCGTTTGTCCGAATTAAAAACTGGAGAAAAAGGTGTAATCGTTAAAGTACTGGGACATGGCGGTTTCCGTAAACGAATTGTAGAAATGGGTTTCATTAAAGGTAAAACCGTAGAAGTTTTGCTGAATGCTCCGTTGAAAGACCCTATCAAGTATAAGGTAATGGGTTATGAAATTTCCTTGCGCCGTCAGGAAGCGGGGATGATTGAAATTATCAGCGAACAGGAGGCGAAAGAACAAGCTACGAAACAGGATTATCATCCCGGAATGAGTGAAGATATTTATCCGGGTGACGAAGTGCTGAAACGCATCGCCCTTGGCAAACGCCGCACTATCAATGTTGCTTTGGTAGGTAATCCTAATTGCGGAAAAACTTCTCTGTTCAACATTGCTTCCGGTTCGCATGAACATGTAGGTAACTACAGTGGCGTTACGGTGGATGCCAAGGAGGGGTACTTTAATTTTCAAGGTTACCAGTTCCGTATTGTCGACTTGCCCGGTACGTATTCGTTGTCGGCTTATAGCCCCGAAGAAATGTATGTTCGCAATCATATCATTAATGAGACACCGGATGTCGTGATCAATGTGGTAGATTCGTCCAATCTGGAACGTAATCTTTATCTCACAACCCAGTTGATTGACATGAACGTGCGCATGGTGATGGCACTTAATATGTATGATGAACTGGAAGCCAGTGGTAATACGCTGGATTATATGACACTCAGTCAATTGTTCGGTGTTCCCATGGTGCCTACCGTTTCACGTACGGGGAAAGGTATTGAGGAACTGTTTCATGTCGTTATCAGCATTTACGAAGGTGCCGACTTTCTGGATCAGAAAGAGAATGTGCGTACTGAAGTAATGAAGGATTTACGGGAGTGGCACAAGGAATATGTACCTGGTTATAGTGCTGGTGCTCATAGGGAAGAGGAGGGACGTCATCATGGTTTCTATCGCCATATCCACATCAATCATGGGCCGGAACTGGAGCGCAGCATCGAAGAGGTAAAGCGTGTCATCAGTGAAAATGAAGATATCCGCCATAAATATTCTACCCGTTTTTTGGCTATCAAACTGTTGGAGAATGACCCCGATTTGGAGAAATTAGTCGATTCCTTGCCCAATGGAAAAGAAATTATGGCTGCCCGCGATCAGGAAAGCCGACGCATTCGCGAGGTACTGAATGAAGACTGCGATCAAGCAATCACTGATGCTAAATATGGCTTTATCTCCGGTGCTCTTAAAGAAACGTTTGTAGATAATCATTTGGATAAAGAACACACGACGCGTGTGATAGATTCTATTGTGACGCATCGTTTTTGGGGATTTCCTATTTTCTTTCTTTTCATGTACCTCATGTTCGAGGGGACATTTGTGCTCGGTGAATATCCGATGATGGGTATTGAATGGTTGGTAGAGGTTATTGGAAATCTGATACGTGATAATATGTCGGACGGGCCGCTGAAAGATCTCTTGGTGGATGGTATCGTAGGCGGTGTAGGGGGCGTTATTGTTTTCTTGCCGAATATCCTTATCCTTTACTTCTGTATTTCGTTGATGGAAGACTCCGGTTATATGGCACGTGCAGCGTTTATCATGGATAAGATTATGCATAAGATGGGATTGCACGGTAAATCCTTTATTCCTTTGATTATGGGTTTCGGATGTAATGTTCCTGCTATTATGGCTTCGCGTACCATTGAGAACCGTAAAAGTCGTCTGATTACTATGTTGGTCAATCCGTTGATGTCATGTAGTGCCCGCTTGCCTATTTATTTGTTGTTGGTGGGTGCTTTTTTCCCGAACAATGGTAGTTTGATATTGTTGCTTATATATTCGATAGGAATTCTGTTGGCGGTGTTGTTGGCACGTTTGTTCAGCCGTTTTCTGGTGAAGGGGGATGATACACCGTTCGTAATGGAACTTCCGCCTTACCGTCTGCCGACTGCAAAAGCTATTTTCCGGCATACGTGGGAGAAGGGGGCGCAATATCTCCGTAAGATGGGAGGTATTATCATGATAGCTTCTATCGTAATATGGGCGTTGGGGTATTATCCTGATCATAATGCATATGAGACGGTTGCCGAACAACAGGAGAATTCTTATATCGGGCAGATAGGGAAAGCAATGGAGCCGGTTATTGAGCCATTGGGCTTTGATTGGAAACTGGGTATCGGCATACTTTCGGGTGTAGGGGCCAAGGAATTGGTGGTAAGTACGCTGGGAGTACTTTATACGAATGATGCGGAAGCCGATGTGGTAAGTCTTGCTGAACGTATTCCTATTACGCCATTGGTGGCTTTCTGCTATATGGTGTTTGTATTGATATACTTTCCGTGTATTGCTACGATTGTAGCCATTAAGCAGGAGTCCGGCAGTTGGAAATGGGCGTTGTTTACGGCAGTGTATACTACATTGCTTGCATGGGTGATGGCTTTTGCTATATATAGAATAGGAGGATTATTTGTATGATGAATTGGCAACAATGGGTAGTCGCAATCCTTTTACTGTTGTGTATTGTCCGGATAGGGTGGGGCATTTATGCTTTTTTCCGTCGGACAAAAGAAAATGATAATCCATGTGCAAACTGCGTAACCGGTTGTGACTTAAAGCGATTGATGGACGAAAAGCGTGCAGAGTGCTGTGTTATCAAAAAAGAAAAAAAGAAAAAATGCTGCGGATAGTTGGTATATTCAAAAAATGTACTACCTTTGCAACCGCAAACGGAAAAAGACGGTTCCTTGGATGAGTGGCTTAGTCAGCGGTCTGCAAAACCGTGTACGGCGGTTCGAATCCGCCAGGAACCTCAAAAAGCAATAAAGGATTAGAATGAAAATTTCTAATCCTTTTGTTTTTCAACTACTTATGTCCTCTGTGGTGGAAGGATTGGAAGAAGAAATTTCATAGTTTTCAGCTTTTGTTTTACAATTGTTTTACAGTAAAACAGCGAAGAATTGTAATGAAAGCTACGATTAAGATTGAGTTGCGCAAAGACTACGCAACCAAAGAAGGCAAACAAATGGTTTGTCTGCGTTACACTGCTTACCGTCGTTCTACTCTTATTAGTATGAACATAGCAGTCTACCCTAAGCATTGGAACAAGGTATCGAATACAGTACGTGGTTCTGAACCTCGTTGTTACTACTATAACAAAGCCATCAGTGAAGTATATCAGAAGGCAGATACGATAGTAATGGAGAACTTCTTTACCCCATTGTCTATCCCTCAATTCTTGGAACGCCTGAAAGATAAGCATCACGGCAATACGGATTTCTATGTTTTCATAGAGAATGAGATAGAGCAGCTAAAGCAATCCCGTGCAGTTGGAACGATTTCCAACTATTACAAGCTAATCAATACCATGAAGGAGTGGAAACCTACCCTTTCTTTTGGCGAGATTACTTTGGACTTTATCCAGCAGTTCCACAATCACGAATTGGAAGTTGGTAATATTCTTTCTACTGTTTATAAGAAGCACTCTAACTTGAAATTTCTGATTGGTATCGCTGTTGATAAGGAAAAGCTGGCAAAGAACCCTTATGAAAAGTTTGAAATCAAAAAGAATATCAAGGCTCAAAATAGCGATGTACTTACAGAAGAAGAGCTTAAAAAGCTGCAAGCGGTGTACGATAAGAAAGAATACAGCAAAGGGAAACAGGAGGTACTAAGAGAGTTCTTGTTTAGCTGCTATACCAGTTTGTCTTTTGCAGAGTTCTCCGTACTTACTTATTCGGACATCAAACCGATAACGGTTGATACAGGCGAAACCTACTTGATATTATGTAATGAGCGCACCAAAACTAGCGTAACTTATAAAATACCTATTGTTTCACCCGTTGTGGTGGCTCTACTTGGAAATGGGGAACCCTGCCAAAAGATTTTCCTGCCTATATCTAATCAGCCGACAAATCGTTATCTAAAGGATATAATGGCAGATTTGAAAATTGATAAAACAATGACCTTTCACCGAGCACGGCATAGCTTCCGAACGATTGCTGCAAAGAAAGGTGTTCGTGACGGGATAGCCGAGCGAATAATGGGGCACGCAGAAGGTAACGACATCAAGGATATTTATACTCACTTGCATGATGAGGATATTGTGAAGGAGATGCGGGATAAATGGGTTGTGTAATTTTGGCACATTTTCCACACTTTCCACATTTTGATAACCAATGTATTGTGATACTGTTGTTTAATGATGCAAATAAAGTGTTGATAAGATAAAGCTGGCGAAGAAAAAAGTAACAGTTACTCTTTTTCTTTCGCTAGTATTCTTTTTCATGTCACAAGAAATTATATTTTATCCGTTGAATAATAGATGTTTAGAAGAGGTAGGTATATAAGGGGAACGATATAGAAACGAGCGAAATTCTTTAATCTGCCTTGTGCTTTCATCGTTCAAGACCTTCAAAAATGATTATTTTCTTCTAAATAGGGAGTATTAGCCGTTCCATTTCATGTTTTTATGTAATTTTTAAGTAAACAAAGTTAGTATAGAAATGGAAATTTAATCCCTATATAAATGATTTGGATAATTCTAAATTAAAAAAGATGTTTTAAGAAAAAGGAATGTACGCACTTGTTCTAAAAAGGAGTCTTTTATAGGATATTCTTTATATCTTTGTGCATCAAGCAAAAAGAAATATTATGTCAGAGGTCAATTTATCAATATCACATTTAAATAGTTATACAATTCTCAAAGAGTTTTTCTTAGAAAAAGGCAAAAGAGTTGAATACACAAAGAAGGAATACTTCTTGCAACAAAATTTTCCATCTCTAATTGCTGGATGGATAGAAAATGGTTCATTTCGATATACTTGCATGAATGAAGCTGGAAATGAACGTATTGTCTGTTTTTCGTTCGAGAAAGAATTTGTTTGTGATTATGCTTCTTTTATCCATAGAGAACCAGCACTTGTAAGCATTCAAGCCATTACTGATTGTGTCGTTTATCAACTAACATATAAAGAATTAATTGATTTCTTAGAAATGAATGTAGATACACAGAGATTGGGGCGCAATGTAGCAGAGTCTATGTTTAAAATGGCATACAAACGAATGTTGCAGGCATATTGTGATTCTCCAGAACAGAGGTACATAACCTTAATGCAGCGGTGTCCCAATCTAAAAGAAGAAGTCCCTCTAAAAGAAATTGCGTCTTTTATTGGTGTTACTCCTGAAACGATTAGCCATATAAGAAAAAAACTTCTACGCAAATAAAAGTCTTGAATAACCTCAAAACTTTTATTTTTCATAATGCCTAAATTTGCAGGATATTTAATGTTACTGCACAATAATGTCTTAATAATAGAAATTAGGTTATATGAAGAAGTTAAGTTATAAAACATACGGTGATGCAGAAGTTCTTTATTTTAAATAGTGATTGATTAATTTCAACTATCTGAATATTAGTTGCTTTAGCGTAGTATTGTAGAAAAAGAGGTAATGTTTTGGCAACCGTCCGATTTTCAGCGTTTTGCACAGCATTACAATCGGAGAACTCTTTCAAAGGCAAATGTACGACTTTTCCCGAAAACATAAAATTTTGAGACGCTTTTCTTTTTGGGAAATTAGAAAATATTGGTTGATTAATCAGTCAATTGATTAATCAACTAAACGTTTAATCGATTAAACGGCAAAAGGAATGTTGGCTATTAAATGTCAAACGACATTGGCAAGTTGTGTGCTGCGGCACTCGCTTCGCTTTTCGTGCCGCAACACTTGGGGCAAATTCTCCGAAGTCGAATTTATGAATTTTTCCTCTTTTCACTCACAAAGATAATTCCGTACTACACATTTGTAAAGGGACGTTTCACTCTTCGGTCAAAAAATCTCCTGCGCTCGCTTCGCTCGTGCGGTATTTTTTGACCTGCGCCCTTGACAAATGCTCCGTACTCCATTGGCTGGTGTTCTGTGAAAAAAGAAAAAATAATGTGGTTATTTAGTGAGCGTTTTTTTTCCTCTCCCTGTGTTAAGGTCTGAAGTTCTGTTTATCCTCCCCACACAACGGCAACAACGCATTAGCGTCCGCACATATTATTTAACGTGAAGCAAAATGAATACGGTACTCAAATCGGTATCCGTCATATAAAGTTTCTTGTTGTGTAGTTAATATAATTTTTCGAATATTGTCTAATGCTTTATTTGAGCAACCTTCTATTTCTATATCCTTAATTTGCCTTTTATCCACAAAAATGACTAAGGTGCAATTTTCTCCTTTTTTCAAAACCTGATGCAGTTCTTTTAATTCATCCAATTCCCCCGAATAATATTCTTTAACAACATCAAATTTGGGATAACAACCCATACAGGCAAAAGCACAATAAGGGTCGCCATGATTTATTCCATCGTCACTGTAAATAGGAAGACATTGCCCATAAAAAACTTTTGTAGGTGTTTCATGCAAATTGATAATCTCAATTATCGAAATAGTGTCCCGGAATATTTTTTCTTCCAATATTACCGTACTATTATAAATTTTAGGTGTTAATTGAATAGTTATATGACTTTTACCGTACACTTTGTTCATTGGCAAATCCAACGGTTCGTATCCTTGGGCACGAAATAATAGTTTTGTACCCTGCTCGCAAGTATCAGGAACGGTAATCACGGTCTTATTGTAAATGTCGGTAACATCAAGAAAATTATTATCACTTCCCAATTCTTTTCGGTATGAATAACTATTGCTTTCCATCCGGGGCGAATAATAGTAAATTTCAGTATTTGTAGGTATTGTATCAAATACCTCAACAATTATATCTCTTGCAGGTGTTGTTCTGGGCTGCCTTTGCTGCTTTACACGTTCAGGGATTTCAAAAATGGAGTCTATCTTGAGTGGCTTTGGTGGAATAATTTCTTCATTTTCAGCTATAATTTTTCTTGCATTTATTATGTCTTGATATTCTTTACTTTCATAATTGTTTTGCTTTTCCACTTTGATAGCTTCAACTGGAACATTATTGCCAACTCTTTCAACGGAAGAATCATTTTGATTATTTCCGTTCCCCCGTCCGCAACCCGACAAACACACAGTCAATAATATGTAAACAATCCATTCCCTCATACACTTATTGTATTTCCAAAACCTCAAACAATATCGTATCGTTTTTCTGCCATTTTGTCCAGCCGGAGAAGGGAACAGCAAGTTTATTTATCGCACGTAGATCCTCAAACCTTATCCAGTCGCCTTTCTTCTCTTTCACGTGTCCGCCATAATGCCAAGCAGGATAAAGTTCTTCCGTTACTTTTCCTTCCGGCTGATCGTATAGCTTAAACTCGTACAAGTTCGTGACAAACTTTCCGACCAAGCTATCCGCACAAAATACCGGATCATTGGAGTTTACCATTTCTCCATCGGAAGAAGTCTCTCGTTTGGTATTGGAACAAGTCGCCATAGCTATACATATTAATAGGGTTATTACTGTTTTCATTTCTCAATATTTCAAGTTGAACAATTCCGTAATAGTTCATTATATTTGGTGTCTCTAAAATATCCGTAATTCATTGTTGCCTTTTGGCATATAGAGTATTATAGTCAATTCATCTTCACACTCAAATCCTTGTTCATCAATATAAGAAGATTTAAGAATAGATTCTCTTGTTTCTCGTTCTAATAACGTGATTATCCTTCCTTCTGCATAGAAGAATATTTCGTAATCATTAATAGGAAATATTTTCCGATTTTTGTGATACCCGAAAAAAGTCACATCATCTTCAATATCTTCGGATATTTCTTCGGAAGTCTGATACAGAGAATTGGCATATTGTGAATATTTGTCAAAAACCATATTCCAATAAGTTTCCACATCGCCAGCTTCATACAACTGACGAATTTTTTTCATTTTCTCCAAAGCCAACTGTTCTATATTGGGTATTTTCCTCAAATCGACAGCATCATCAAGCCGATAAGTATAGTCATACGGAACAGCAGCATCGAAATCCAAAGTCGTTTCATAATAGGAGAGCTTCTGGTCTATGATCTCTTTTGGTAAGTTCCAATCCAATACGGTTACTTGTTCCTCTATGGAAGAGTTCGGGGTTTTCCCGTATGTGACAGTTACTTGCAACCGGGTTATATCCGTCAAAGTCTTTTGCTGCGATGTTGGATAAATCTTAACCTGCAATGACTGTTTTCCACTTTTAAGTATAGACAAATTCATTGGAATACTACCTGTTGATCCCCACTCTGTGAAATCATTATGCAGTAGTAACCCATTTACGTCAAGTTCCACACGACACCCGCCTTTATTGACCTGTACATAATATACTCGTTTTTCGGAATACTCCTTCAACGACTTAACCAGTTCTTCCTTCATTTCTTTTTTATCCATTTTTTTAGTTGTTGATTGGCACGAGCCTGTTGTTATAATGCAGAACAAAACTGCAACAATGACAAGCAATCTATTTTTCATAATTCAAGCATTTTAATGTACATAATCCAATGTTTATTATTTTATCCTGCATTTTCCACCAAAGATACCCCGATTAGTATATCCTTATTCTCCTATATATTTTTTGACCTCTTCACCTCGATAATTCCAGTAAAACAAATGATCATCCTCATTTTTGTTCTCTGGCGTTACCTTGAACACATGAATTTGTGTTTCCTCAAATTTACATTCTCTCTCACCAACTCTAAGGCTGATGTCAAATCGGTTATTATCTTTTCCGACTTTAATCAGAAATTTCCCCCGAATATCGGGATTGGATTCATTGCCAAATGCCGCAGGATAATTGCGTATAACCTCATTCTCATTAAAAAACAGATGCCCCGTATATACCGTGTCGGCAACGTTCCATGCCATTATCAAATGTTTCAGCCGTGCCATAGGATAACTTTTTACATCATCAAGACTTCCGAGCATCTCACCATTGGAACAATAATACCCGTAATCCGGATCAAATACAGTCTGCTCATTCTCAAACTCAATCTGAATATCATACGGAAACCTCTCTGCATAAGTATCCCATAATCCTTTAGGAATACCATTTTTCGATAGATTTTCAACAGCTTCGGGGTAATCCGATAAGCGACCTGTGCAGAAATCATCCATTGTTTTATGACGGGTATCCACATAATCACTTAATTCTACTGATACTTCTTCTGCCTGTAGTGTATAATCCAAACGGACATAACGGTGAGAACCATCGAGGTATAGCCATATTTTCCCTTCCGGCAGAAGTGTTATGACAAGGTTGTTGTATCTGAACCGTTGCTTTTCTTTAACGCCATAGTACCCCTCTCGAAATAACTCCAATATTCTGTTTTGCAATTCCTCTGAAAACTTGATATTTGCTTGATAGAATTTCTTCTCGGTATATGCAACCCACAAAATATCAAGGCTATTAGGGATAGGCAACCCACGTTCTATGTCGAAAGCATTTAAATCGACTCCACCTGCTCCTCTTCTTCCGATACCCAATTTCGGAAAAGAACCAAAGACCGGAATACTTTCACCTTTGTTCCCGAAACCCACCTTGCAACGGAGAAGTTCTACCGGATAATTACGTGGAGTACTGACAGACGGACTCCATGAAAAAACCGTTCTCGGTTCTTTCTTGTTGAACCTGATTTTGATTCCTGTCACCTTGTAAAGAAGAAAGCACAGCAACAGGCAGGCGATAACCAATAGCACCGCATTGGCTTTGTCCTCTTTGAAGAAATGATAGACCGTTTCCATAAATGATTATTTGGTTAGCGCCAGCTCATGTGATTGAGTTGGTAGTATATAAAGGATATGATGATCGACAGGACAAGGGCGATGATGCCTATAATCAAATCCCCTTTACGGCACAGGCTTCCTTCCGGGTTCAGAAAGGCAGCAAGAAAGAATAGCCCTGTTATGATATAAGGGAATATTCCCCAGTCAAAATCCCGTGCATCATAATCCGGATAATAAGAAACTATAATCCGTAACACAACGCTGATAACAGTTATTAGCGTGATGTTTAAAAGAAATCTTGCAACTGCACCCATACGCTTAAATATTAAGTTCATAATCTTGTTGTAACTCTTTCTTTTGCCAAAGATACCCCGCCGCCCATCAATTCCCTTTTCGTTTTTCGCCCATTCTTTTTCGATAATTGTCCATATAAGGATATTTAACGGCTGCATTTGTCCTCTTTCGCCAAATATAATGCAAAGTATCGAAAATACAGTAATCACTTTGTTTTATTTTCCTAATACCCGGCAATATATTTTCCTCTGTCCTCATAACCGTTTTTTGTTCTAAAGTTTCTTTATGTGGAATAATTTCCCATATATGATTTCTTTTGCGAAGACTACTACGCCTTTCAGAATGTCATTGCCGAAGCTTGACGGACAGGTATTGTTGATTCGGTTTGCTTTGTCTATATGCGGTACAACCAACGGGATCAACGTATCGGCACACTCTTGTGTGCTGCAAGGGAGTTTAGGTTTACCGAAACATAACCTTGCTCTCCTAAATCACACCGCTTGCCGTTGGTACGCCTTGCCTATTCTCCTGCCTACAGCCGTCTGCTCCTTTTTCTTTTTTCACTGGGAGATTGTTCGTTTTTCTCTTCCTGCTTCGGTTGCTTGGCAGACTGCGTTTGCTTCTCCGGCTGCGCTGGTTTGCTCGGCTGCTGTATCCTCTCTGTCGGTTGGCTGGACTTTTGGCATAGGTAGTCGTTCAAGTCCTTGTGTCCGCTGTACAGGTGTGAGGCATCACGCACACGCCAGCCGTATTCCTTTTGTATGGCTTGGGTGGCTTTTCGTCCGGCTTCGTCATTATCCAAAAGGCAGTGGATTTTCTCGTACTCGCCTAACGGGTACAAAGCCTTGTCCACATTGGCGGTCGAGTTCAGGATGATGTAATCCTGCCAGTCGATACAGGGATAATCCGGGCTGTTCTTGTGCCGGATAGTCAGGAAAGAAAGGTAGTCCATAAACCCCTCGAACACGAAACAGGCATCGTTCTTCTTTCCTGCGAACCGTATGCATGTAATGTCTTTGGGAGAGGTGCAGCCTTTGTAGCCGGGATTGCGTAGTTCATACCCTCCTGCATCGTTCTTGAAAGCGAGTGCAAAAAGCGGCTTCCCGTTTACACGGTAATACATTTCCTGCACATAGTCTGACACTACTTCAGGCGCAATGTTCCGGTTTTTCAGATAGTTAATGAGTGCCGGATTCTGTAACGACTGGATTTTACGGATTTCTATCGGGCTGGTAGCCTTTTTCTTTTCTTCCCTTGAAGCATTCCTTTCTGAAATACTTTTCCCTTGAAAAGAGAAAGTATTGGCAGAGTAATAGCTCTGTTCCAGTCGGCTGATAGCCCCGTAAGCATTGCAGCCGTGTTGTTTCATCACAAGGTCAATAAGCGAGCCGCCTTTACCCGTTCCAAAGTCACACCAAAGGTTTACACTGTAATCCACCTTAAAACTGGGTGTATTGTCCTGCCTAAACGGGCTGTGGTACATACCGTAATAAAGTTTATCCACTACGGGCAAGATACCCAATGATTCTAAATAGTCTTTGATACTTATACTGTTAGCTTCCTGATAAGTCATAATCATTATATTCGCCATTTTTTACAGTGGCATAAAGTGTGGCGATTTCTACTTTTATGCGCACATATACATTATTGATAATCAATTAATAATAAGTCAAAATGTGGAAAGTGTGAGAAATGCGGACTCTATTAAATCAGCTTCTTATATCTTCCATGCTTGACATTTTCAAATAGTTTTCCTTTTTTGTCCGCTAAAAAACGTTTGAATGAATCTGCCGAGATATTTTGCTTTTGAGCAACTGCAATGCCTTCGCTTGTAGTGAACTCCACAGGTAAAGCATTATATAACGAAAGTTTATCTGTCGGTAACTGTTCTAACATAGCCGATGAGTTTGTTATACCTTGTACCCTTTTGGCTGTAATGCGGAAATATTCAACGATTGATATTGCACCTTCAACACTTGTACTGTCTATTTCCTTTTTATCGCTTTCATCACAAGCCCATCGTGAGAGCTGTAATATCAAACTAAAGCGGATAACATATATATCCAGCTTGCTATATACGCCAACTAACACTTCATCCATTTCGCTATTGCATAAATCTGTATTCTTATGTTGCCAATGATAAAGCAGTGTACGGGCTTCTGTATTAAAAGGAAGCCGGGTAGGTACAAGTTCTCCATCTTCATCTGTAATACACTGGATGTCTGTTAGTCTCTTTACAATGGAGTTCCAAAGAGGAACTATGTGTGTGGATAATTCAAGCTCGTTCCAGTACTCTTTTTTCAGATTAGGTGGGAAGACAAACAAAATACGGTCGATAAAACCGTTCTCGCTCCTTTCCCCTTTCGCCAGTTCTTTGAGCAGTCCTTTTTGTATCGTGCCAATTACAGATATAAAAGAATGTTTGATGAATGCGGAGTTTTTATTTCCTTGTCTATCAAGTATGATAGGTTTTCCACTGAACACGGATAGCCAAAATTGTTCTTCCGAACCGCTATTATAGCGATTGAAGTTTTTGAGCCATGACATCAGTTCGTCCACATACAGGCAGATTCCTCTTTTATTATCCTGATGAATGGTGATAAGCCGTTCAGGAGTAATATCCGACACAATAAACTTTTTCAATACGGGTTCTGTCGCTTGCTCCTTATCTTCTTTCTCTTTTTTACAAGCAAGAATGTATTTTTCATATTCTCTTCGCTCTTTCTGATATTTTACAGATGATTTAATATCCAGTTCAAACAATGGCTGCATGGCAAAACTAAGCGGATGGCTCTTGTTTACTCCTGAACGTCCGATGATTGCCATGTACAAGATGGCACGTTCATTCCAGCCTTCCTTTACCTTCGCTACAAAATTGTTGCCTATACCTACGGATAAGGTAAAGCATATAGCGGAAGCAATAAAGTCTGTGGGATAGTTCAGAGTGGCTTTCGTTTCGTTTATAATTTCCCTTATCAATTTAGGAAAAACAGAAACAGGAAAGCTATCCTCCTTTTTTAGCTCTGATATGCAGATATTTGTTTCTTTGGGTATTGTCATGTCAGTTCGTTTGTTGGGTAGCGTCCCTTTGCAGAAACGCTACCTTGCTTTTTCAAGTGGTGGATGAAAAAGAATCTTCAATTCAACTTTTAGTTTAGTAAATAGCTTTACTTGTTGTTGTACTCTTTAATAGAACTCTCAAAAATACGGTTATCAGCAGTAGCCTTTAGTACGCCTGCTGCCACAAGGTCTGAAATTTTCTTGTGTGAGCGTCCCATCATTCTGGCTACTTGATTAATACTATAAGTCTTCTCTACATCCGATTCAGGAGGCTTTGGCAACTTCTTATCCAATACTCTTTCCATTATCTTTTCGATAGCGGATTCTGTAGTTACAATTACTGTTTCCATACTTCTACTTTTTTAGTTAGAAAATCTGTTTATTATTTGAACACTAAATTTTATTTCTTATCTTTGACGCTGCAAATATAGAAATAATACATCTAAAGCTAAACTAATAGTTTAGTATTTAACTTTTAAATACACTTATATGGTTCATCTTGAAAGAATAAAGGAGTTGTGCGAAAAGAAAAACGTAACAATGAAACAGGCTGCTGTTGAATTGGGCATGACAGAGCAGAGCTTGCACAAAATCATCAAGGCAAACTCTACTAAAATAGATACATTATTAAGTATGGCTCAATACTTTAATGTAGAACCTGCTTATTTCTTTGATAGCTATTCTACTGGCACATCAGATGGTGTTTGTATCAGTAAAGAAGAAATGGAAGGGCTTATTAAAAAGGTGATAGCTTACTCGATTCATGGCTTTGGAATGGTGAAACTTGAATGGGATGCTAAAGAACAAAAGTTTAATTCCTATTTCGATGTACTAAAAAAACAGTATAGTCCTGATGCTTCGGATTTAAAATATATATCTTTGATGCTTGAAACAGATATTCATATCACCGACAAGACTACTCCTAAAGATGTGGCACGGGTATTGATGACTAAAGATGAATTTGATTTCACTTCTACCTATTATTACGGCATCCGAAAAATGGAAGTACAGGAAGAACTTCAAAAGCTCACAGCCTTTTTGGATAAGCATAATATTCCTATCTCTGATTCCATTAAGAAAGATATTGATGAACTTAAAGGCAGGATTAAGTATTATGAAAGTAAGAGTATTATAGGAAATAACAAGATTTGACCATAAACTATGGAACAGATATTTAATAAAGAGCAACAGGAAAAAGCGCAATTCATTTTGAATCATCCTTTGGCAAAGCTATCGGATTTGCGCTCAAATGAAATAAAGGACTTAGCCGTTGTATGGTGCTACTATTCCGGTAAAATAGAAGGCAATACCTATACTTATGTAGAAACAGAAGCATTGCTTAAAGATGGCATCACCTCTGAAAAGAAATATGAGGATGCCAAGATGTTGAAAAATTTATATAATACTTTCATCTCTGAATTGGAATATATCAATAAAGGGAAAAATCAGGAAGTGATAGATGAGCGTACTTTATTCAGAGTGCATCAATCTATATCTACAGGGTTGGTTTCTGATGAAGAATCAGGCTTTTTACGAACAAGGGCTGTCCGTATTAGCGGCACGGAATATATACCGCCAAAGGATTTGCATGATATTCGGGCAAAGTTGAATGAAATACTTTATCAACAAGAACAATATACAAATCCATTGGAGCGAGCCGTTTATCTTCATTGCAACATAGCCAAACTGCAACCTTTCATTGACGGGAACAAACGTACCTCCCGAATGATGGAAAGCATTGCATTGATGAACGCTGATATTATCCCAGTTTATTCTTCAAGGGATGCCGATATACTGAACTACAGGAAAGGACTGATTGGCTTTTATGAAACAGGAAATTATTCTCCGTATGCCGATTATTTCCTGAATAAGCAAGTAGAACGAATTAAAGAAATAGAATAGCCATGAGTGAAGATATAAATGTTATGCTGAAAGAGGCAGATGTTCTTAAAGAACAGCTATCGGCTTTGCGTCCATTGCCCGAAGAAGCTTTGAAAAAGATTCAGGATGCTTTGGATATTGAATACACCTACGAAAGTAATCGTATAGAAGGCAATACGCTCACTTTACAGGAAACAGCCCTTGTAGTGAACGAAGGCGTTACTATTTCGGGGAAATCCATGCGTGAACATTTGGAAGCAATTAATCATGCCGAAGCTATTAGTTATATTAAAGATATTGCCAAGCAGGATATAGAGATAAGTGAACGCACCATTAAAGAGATACATGCCCTTATTCTTCATGGGATAGACCGCGAGAATGCTGGAAGGTATCGCACAGTTCCAGTTATGATTTCAGGTAGTACACATATGCCACCGCAGCCCTATCTGATAGAAAAACAGATGGAAGATTTCATTCTCCGTTTCAAGCAAATGGAAATAGAAAAGGTGCATTCTGTTCTTATTGCTGCCTATTTACATGATGAATTGGTGCGGATTCATCCGTTTATAGATGGTAATGGGCGTACTTCTCGTTTGTTGATGAACCTGTATCTTCTTCGTCATGGCTATGTTATTATTACTCTGAAAGGTAGTAATGACGCAAAGGTAAACTACTACAAGGCTTTGGAGAAGTCACATACGGAACAGTTGCCGGAAGACTTTCAAAAGTTAGTAGTTGAAGCGGAGATAGCCGCTTTGCAGCAATATTTGTCTATCATGGCTTAAAGAATTTTAAGTTATGAAAAGCTAGATGAAAGCAAATTGCTTATTTACAGCACCAAACTATAATATTAAAGGTGAAAAAAATGAAATAGGCGCTCATTTGCTCTCTATAAAGGGGTACTATCATGGTATAAAAAATGTCGTTTAAAGGAAAGATTAGAAATAATGCTCTAATTTTTATGATAATTAGAAGCTTCTGTGTATATTTGTAATTGTTAACTCAATAGTTAAAATGAGAATCTAATAAAATTTGAAATTCTAAAATGAGTAAATAATGCCGAACCCACGAACAACATTAGCACGAGCTAGTAGAGAAGATGCTGAATTAGAGCGTATAGAAAAACAAAAGCAGGATAATAGTCCAAGATTAACCATTATAAAAATAGCGCTTGTGCATAAAGACGAGATTGATTTTTCATTTAAACAAGCAATATGCAAGAAGTACAATATAGAATCTACAGTCAATGATGATATCGTGTTCGAGAAATATGCCAAAAACTTCTATCGCACTCTTGATCAGGATGAATTTGTAGTTCCACACTTAGGAAAGAAAAAAGGAATATCAGTCAAAAAGTCTAGAGCAGGTTTGGTAAAACATGAAGCTCATATTATGTTAACTCCTGAAGAGGTTGCTACTAAACTAGTATATCATCCAACCGAAAATATCCTAGAGGGAGTAATGATTGGAGGGCTTTATGGTCGTCCTCGAAATGCACGTCAGCTTCGGAATAAGAATAATAGAAAAGAAGTAAATAAGGATGATGTTATAACAGATGATTATTATTGCATGATTTATTTGCCAATGAATCATAATGTTGGATATATGTTACTGCAATATTATCCTGATATAACGGTAAAAAACGAAATTATTGAGTTTATAAGAAAAACCCTGCGTAACAAAAGAGATAAATATGATGTTGAATTTTCATATTATTGCACAAAGGAAATGAGTGAGCAGTTTTCTGCGAATAGTATATTAGATCATTTTACTTTTGCTACTCCCTTTATAAATGGGGATATTATAAATGGTGATGATGAAATAGGGGAACAGCAAGTGAAGGATGTTGTACTTAAAGTAGAAGTGTCCTCTCCATCTAATCAGCCTATTACCTATTTACAAATTCCTAATTTTCTACAAAGAATACTGAATATGAATTTAAATAATAAGGCTGCTAAGGATTATCAACATTGTACTGGTACAATTAAAAATACTAAAACAGGAAATACCAGTACTTTTGAAATAGATAAAGATTTAAAGATTCGCCCAATAATTTATCTTTATAAAGAAGTGGATGTTGATGAAGATGGAATACCTAACTTCGTTCAGTTGAAGGAGTACTGTTATAATAAGTTGGAGATTGTAAAATCAGAAACTTTGCCGGGATATAGAATTTATGAAACGGATGAATAGATTATTTAGTTGGTTCATAGAGCAACTACCTATCAGATATACATTGGGAATCATTCATGATGCTCATGAATGGCAGAAAAAAAGTCTTCTTTATGAACTTGAAAAAAATGGAAAGAAAAATTATTTTACAACTCTCAAACTTCTTATTTTAGTTGTTGCTTTAGTTGTAACAACGATATTTAATGAAGGTATTGATAAAGAATTTGCTGGCTATATAATAACTGCTTTATCTATTTTTATAGGATTGAATATTAATCTTATAATAATGATATTTGATAAATTTAATAGCACTAATTTTGATGTTACTAATAAAACTCATATTGAAAGAGTAAGGTTGTTAAAACGAAGAAACTTTTTCATGCAATATACTTCATTAACTGCTTATTCTATTATTTTATCTATAATATTGATTTTATTATTATCATTGTGTTTTAGTACCTCTTATTCTATGTCTATTTCAGTTGTGGACTATTTTCTGTATTATAAAGATTTGGTTGTTTCAGATATTCCTTTGTTTTGGTCATGGGAGGCTTTTAGAAATTGTTTGTATTTAGTAGGTATTCTGTTCCTTAGATGTTTAACATATTACCTCATGTTCTATTATCTACTAATCCTATTGTACTCAATTGGGAGTGCATATGCATATATAAGCCAGGAGTTTAAAAATAGAAAAATTGAAATATATCAAGGACAAAAGTTTTAAGATGTATGTGTTTTTTTTAATCTTTATATGAATGAATTTACTTAAGATGGGTTATAACTATTTCAATTGTAATCAGTGCAACAGCAATGAGGATAACTTAGATAGGTCTGCTCGTTTTGAAGAAGAAATGAAATAATTATTTCCATTTTTTCTTTGCAAATCAAAATTATCAGTTTATCTTTGTGATTATTAATAAACGATTTAAACAGAATATTTGTTTTACAATTGTTTTACAGTAGCGAAGCTAAAGAGATTCTAATCAATTGGAAATAAAAGGATTATCTTGGCAGTTTAAAATCCGCCAGGAACCTCAAAGATGAAGAGAGGGAACTAGAAAATCTGGTTCTCTCTTTTTTATTTTTGAAAGGTTATTGATTAATCAACTTTTGGGAATTTGTGAGTATTCATTTCCTTTGTACTTTCATGGCGCAAATCTTCAGTCCGGAGCAAAAGGAGAAAGCAGCATTCATAATTGAAAATCCTTTGTCAAAGTTGTCCGACCTTTATTCTAATGAACTAAAGGACTTGGTGGTGGTGTGGTGTTATTAGGGATATCCCTAATCAATATGCTGACTATTTCCTGAATAAGCAAATAGAGAGGATTCATGAGATTGAAAAATGAAATCCTACAAGTACCCATGAATTTTAATCGTTCATGGATACCATTCCATCTACATGTTTGAATATTTCTCGTTCAATCAGGATTTGTATAGCCTGTTCCGTTGCAATATCTAAGTTTGTACCTTTTCTGCTGAAGCCAAGCAACTGGGAAGTCAGCCGCTTCAGATCTTCCATCGGCATAGATATTTGTTGTTCTATGGCATAGCGGGCGGCACTCATAACTTCCAGAACAGGAATATCTAAAATATCGCGTTTGGAATTGATGCGGTAAAAGTCGGAGTCTTTAGCTTTCTCTTTATTTTCCCAGTAAATGATGGTATTTCCGGATAAGGGGTCTTTATATACGTCTTTAAGAAGACTGTCAATGAATACTTGTAAACGGGTGGTTACTCTTGTCAGTTTCCAGATGCGTAAGATTCTCTTATATAATAAGGTATTTGTTATAGGTTGTTCAACTCGTACTATCTGTTCAAGTTGCCTTTTTACCTGATAGGATGAAGCCATTACTTTATTAATATCCGTGCTGTAGCTGATTTCTGGTAAATCGGCAAAAATGTATTCCTTTTCTCGGCTGTTTACTAATTCCACAACTGGCTCATTGTCGATACTGAATGTTTTCAGAGCGACTGGTTGTATCGGAGGAAGAAATTGTTCCTCTCTTCTGATGTTTTTTACGTCTTCCAGCTTTTTGATAATGCGTTCCACCACATTCTCTTTATGTTCAAACCAGTCAACAGACCATACACGCATGACATTCCAATGGAGCATTTGTAGGACGTTAGGTTGCACAATCTCACGGTCTCTGGTAGTTTTGGTTTCATAATAGTTCTTGCCATCGCATAGGATTCCCAGGATATATGTATCCGGCTGTTCTGGATTAACGATGGCCAAATCTACTTTGAAATTTGATCGCCCCACCAAAGTATCTACTTTATAGCCACGTTGTGTAAGCTCCTGTGCTATTAAGGTTATCAAATTACTTTGTTTTTGATTTTGGAGCTGAACGGCAGGAATAGGAGAGGTGCCACGTTCTGCAAATTCCAGAAACTTCTTCAAACCTTCCACACCTTTGGATTTGGTACGCTTCAAATCAATTTGCTCCGAACGCAAAGTTGAGAAGATGATCATTTCATAACGGGCGCGAGACACTGCCACATTCAGGCGGCGTTCACCGCCCTGATTGTTCAGCGGACCGAAATTCATGGATACATTGCCATTTTTATCAGGTCCGTATCCTATGGAGAAAAGAATGACATCCCGTTCATCTCCTTGCACATTCTCCAGATTTTTGATGAAGATAGGTTCGTTGCTTTGGAAAGCTTTTTCTTCTAATTCCGGATATTTGTTCAATTCCTCTATAAGCATATCTTCTATCAGATTCTGTTGTACCTGACTGAAAGAAACCACACCTATGCTTCTTTCGGAAAACTCCGGCGTTTGCAGGCGATGTAGTATTTCCTTCACAATGGCTTCCGCTTCGGCATAATTGCTGCGCGTACGTCCTTTGTCGTATGAACCGTTGACTTGAACCAGGCGTACTTTTGAGACTCTGTCATCCACGGAAGGGAAAGTATATAATTTCCCATTATAATATTGTGAATTACTGAAAGCAATCAGACTTTCGTGCTTGCTACGATAGTGCCAGGTCAGATAGCGGGATGGGATTGACAGTGATATACAGTCGTCCAGAATACTCTCCATATCATCAAACTCGGCTTCTTCTTCATCAACTTGCGAGGAAGAGAAGAAGCTTGTCGGTGGCATTTGCTTGGGGTCACCCACTACAACCAATGCCTTGCCGCGTGCTATTGCACCGACAGCTTCACTAGTGGGCATTTGAGAGGCTTCATCGAAGATGACAAGATCGAACTTCTCTGCATCCAGGTCGATATATTGCGCTACTGATATCGGACTCATCAGCATACATGGACACAGTTTGTGTAATAAGGTGGGAATTTGGTCTATGATTCTTCGGATAGACGTACCGCGTCCTCCATTTGAAATGTTTCTTTTCAGAATTCCTATTTCAGAACTGGATGCAGCTTCCATGGTCAGAGAAGGTATTTTTGCTGCCAACCTGCAATATAACTCTTTCTTACTTAACTCCTGGAATTCTGTAGTCAGAGACTTATACTTGTTAATCATCTCTTCAAACAGCAATCCGTTGAAAAGACGCAAAGTTTCGTCTGCATCGACGGCTTTTATTGCTAATTGATGATAAACACCTTTCAAATACGCATTTGCTGCTTCTGAACCAGTTTTGTGCTTATCGATTATGTAATTGATCACCACGGCCAAATTCTGGGATTCCAGTTCCTTTTTGCGGAGGCACCACTGTTCCCAATCCTTTATCTGATCGAAATGGGTCAGCCATGTATGAAGAAGAACCGGCAATTTCATTTCGAGGTCGCTGTCGGGTATTTGCATGTGACATAAACCTTTCATTCTGTTTAGTACTGCATTCAGTTCGTGAGTGGCGTTAACTGATTGTCTGAATGTAGCTTCATTAGACTGCCTGAATGCGCTCCAATCAACGTCAATCTTGCTTGCAATTTGATTCAGAATTTCTGCAAACGGTTGTCGGGCTATTTCCGAATATTCTACTAAAGTGCGGTAGATCATTGGAATTTTCTCCAATATGGAAGTGATATCCTCCCATTTTTCCTTATTTTTTCTTCCTAAGAAACCAAAGAGGGATGACAATTCGGAAGATTGCTCCTGGACTATCTTATTGTTTCTATCATAAAGATTGAGCTTTTCCAAAAGCTTTGGTATCTGTTCTTCCTGCAAACTCGCATTGTAAAGTCTTAGCTTTTTGAGATAAGAACGTTTTGCGAAGAATCTTGGCAAGAACCACTTCATTTCAATTGCTTTCCATTCCTGTTGGAGGATGAATGCATTTTCTTCAAGAATCTGGGGTATGTAATCTTTGTACAATTCTGTTTGTATCCGGTCCCGTTCACTACCTGCGAGAATGATATCTTTCCATTCTTCTATCAGATTAGCGTTTCCGCCTATCTCTAATAGTGATTTGTTCAGATATGGAATAGAGAGAAGTAAGTCACTAATTTTACTCATCCAGTTGATTCCCGTCCAGCTATCCGGTATTGCAATGCCCAGATTACTTGAAAGTACCTTTCTGCTTGCCGTAATCAGAGTGAATAAATCTATGAGATGCCTGAGTTCTTCCTGCATCCTTTGGCAACTTTCGATGGAAGTATTGTACGGTTCCAATCCTTTTAGTGGATGTTCCTGCGGATGCCCTGTTATTAAAAATACCGTATCCAGTTCCTGTATCTTTTCGGAAAGTGCTGTAAGTTTATCCTTTGTGATGGTGTTCAATGAAGAAAAGTCAATGGAGAGTTCGTCCCCCTGTATGGATAAATAATTTGTTATGCAGTCGTAAAGAGAAAAACCGGATGCATGAGGGTGGTGCAACGCTTCCATGTAATCAATCAGCTTTCTTCTGCGCTCAAACAATTGCATTGAAGTACTTTCAAATTGGGCCGGTGACTGGATATGAATAGCTTCTATGGCCTTCTGAAGCTGAGTCAGAAAATGGGATTTAGTGACTTTATTGGAGTGCAGTTCCAGGCAGAACGGGGCTAATCCTATCTTAGTCAGACGATTTTGTACAACAGAAAGTGCAGCCATCTTTTCCGCAACGAATAGCACGCGTTTTCCCTTATACAAGGCATTGGCTATCATATTGGTGATGGTCTGGGATTTTCCGGTTCCCGGAGGACCATGTAATATAAAGCTTTTCCCTTCCCCTGATTCAATGACAGCTTCCAACTGTGAAGAATCTACGTCGACAGGGATGGAGAACTTGTCAGGTGTGCAATTCTTATCTACTTCTCTGGCGTCAACTTCCGGTGTTGTGTCCTGCCATTGGATTCGGTTTTCCATCAGACTGGCTATGATGGCATTCTCTTTCAGTTTGTCCGCATTACTGTGAATATCATTCCACATGACAAACTTGTTGAATGAGAATAATCCTAACATGGATTCTTCCACTACATCCCAGCCTTTCATGTTGCGGATGCAGGTACGGATAGCTGCAAATATCTTTTTCAGATCTACACCGCTTTCATCTTTCGGCAATGGGTTAAGGCCGGAGAGGTTTACACTGAACTGCTGCTTCAGTAGTTCCACCAATGTAATGTTCAGTATAATTTCTTCGTCCCTTGTACGAATGATATACCCGCTTGTGCCGCCACGGCGTATAATGTCTACCGGCAGTAGCAGGATAGGAGCGAAGCGGGGTTTCACGCTCTTTGCGGATTCGTACCATTTCAAAATCCCTAAAACTAAAAACAGCGAATTGGCACCATTCTCTTCAATAGCAGTTCGCGAGGTTCGATATACGAATTTGAGTGAGTTCTGTAATTCGCTTTCGGTCAGATAAGAGCGGAGCTTTTTATTTTTCAGCTCATTGATAACTAACTCTTCCAGATTTTCTTTCCAGAGTGAAGAATCATATAATCCTGTTTCGCCCGGTTCTATTTTGCTTTTAGTGGGGCTGGCCAGTATCTGATAATTCTCTCCGGCCTGCAAGTGATCTTCTAAACGGTCTATTGCGAAAGAGATGAAAGGTATGACCCTTCTGCCAAGTCTGATGTTGATCAGATTATTACGTAGGGAAAAGTCCAGTAATTTTCTTTCCCAGATAATCTGTTTGGTGATTTGCTCCTTGCTGTCCTCCAGCCTTATTTCATAGCGGTCTAACTGGTTCACTTTTCCGGTCGCATTCTCATGCTCTATTCCAGCATTTTCAATTTGCCACTCACCATTATGATTTATACGTTGCGGCAATGGCCGGATTTTATCGAGCCTGCATCTATATACATCAATGAACAACTCAAACTTACTTTCTTCCTTGAGTTCCTTTTGAGCCGTTGTCACTGCTTCTTCAAACGAAATATTCTGAGAGGACGTGAGGGCAGTTGTTTCTACCAATACAATATCGCTGATGCCGTTTGCGCTTCCTTTCAGAAGAAAAGAAGCGTCATCTCCTACTGTTTGATGATAAATGTCCTCTGTGAGCCATGCGCCTACAAAAATGTGTCCCTTTAATAAGACCAGAAGGGGATGGATCCCGATGGCTTCCAGGCAAGATGCATAAAGCAAAGTCAGGTCAATACATGTACCCAACTTGCTGGTAAGCACATTGTCCACCAGACGGATGCGCTGTCCCATCGTTTCGAAACTGGCAGGGATGGTGGAGTATATTAAAGATTCGGACCGGAGTGCTTCATAAATGGCAGCCACCTGGGCACGCACGCGATTAGGGTCTTGTGTCTGATATTCATCCAGAGCGGAACTGCCTGTCCACTTCTCCAGAAATTGGGAAGCCTTTACGCTTATTCTTGAAAGTATGGGATGGTTGGGAGTGACAAAAGTGGCTAAAAGTTCGGGCATGATACGGGCACCGGTCCATTGGTCATAAGCCATCAGTTTGATGGGGAATGTTTGCTGATGGACTATTTCGTCGGAGATGGCAATCGTCAGATTGAAGTGGGTATCAATACCCTCTGTCAGTTCTATCAGTTTTTCGTTTTCGGGTGATATTTCCAGACTGTTGATTTGAATCTTCTGTCCCTGCGGAATTATTTCCAGAATACTTTCTGAATGCTTAATGAGTTCACCGTCTATTGCAACTTTGACATGGTTCCAGTCAACCTCATCGTTGTTCAAGAGTTCGCAGAAATTGCATGAAGGCACATGGTTGTGGATCATTGCATAATTAATACATGGCAGATATTCCAGATGGACTGTTCCGTTGAAGGTGCCTGTAATTGTGTTGCCGTTTCCCATTATTGTTATAGAATTTAACTGATAAAAAGTATAAGCCCGTGTTACTGTTCCCGGATTCAAAGGTATGAATATATTGTTAATAATCCATCTTTTATTGCGAATTTAGTGAGATATTTGTCGTTTATTTAGTTTAAAAAGGATTTACCCTCTTGTCTATCGTTCTGATTTTTGTGATATTTGCAACTCCATAGAACAAAAAACACTGTTGAAGTGTTTATAAACATACAAATTTTATATCTATATGTATATTACCCTCATTATTTTATTTCTTTCTGCGATATTTTTTATGAGCGGCAAAGTACGCTCAGATTTGGTGGCGCTTTGTGCCTTAGTGTTGCTAATCATATCCGGCATTCTGACACCGGAGGAAGCATTGACAGGGTTCTCCAATTCCGTAGTGATAATGATGATAGGACTATTCGTTGTGGGCGGTGCTATTTTCCAAACGGGACTGGCGAAGATGATAAGCAGCCGTATCCTGAAATTAGCCGGTGACAGTGAGCTGAAACTATTTGTTCTCATTATATTGGTGACTGCCTTTATCGGTGCTTTTGTCAGCAATACCGGAACGGTGGCTTTGATGCTTCCTATTGTAGTCAGCATGGCTATGAGTTCGCAAATCAATGTCAGTCGCCTGTTGATGCCGCTTGCATTTGCCAGTAGTATGGGTGGTATGATGACGCTGATTGGTACGCCACCTAACCTTGTCATTCAGGAAGCATTGACTTCTGCGGGATATGCACCACTCACTTTCTTTTCGTTTACTCCTGTAGGTCTGGTTTGCGTAACTGTCGGATTGATCGTACTGATTCCGTTGAGTAAGATGTTCCTGACTAAGAAGGGAGATAAAACCCGTAAAGGGAAAAAGAATAAATCACTGAAAGAACTGGCAGGAGAGTACCAATTGTTCCAGAATTTATGCCGGGTACAAGTGGAAAGCAAATCACCTTTAGTCGGAAAAACCATACAAGAATTGAATATCCCGCAGCGCTATAATGCGGGAATTATGGAGGTTCGCCGCCAATCTTCTTCTTCCCGCCGTCATTTCTTCAAGACGATGAGCCAAGAGATGGCTGCTGCCAATACGGTTATTCAGGAAAATGATATTCTCTACGTATTGGGCGACTTTTCCAATGTAGAACGCCTTGCCGAAGAAAATGCATTGAAATTGCTGGATACACATACGGCGGAAGGTTCAGTAGAATCTAAGAGTGAGGAGCTTGAGTTCACAGAAATTGGTATTGCTGAAATCGTATTGATGCCTGCTTCCAATTTGGTAAACAAACCGGTGAAAGATTCTGGTTTCCGTGAGAAATTCGGTGTGAATATTCTGGGTATTCAGCGCAAACGCCAGTACATCCTGAAGAATCTGAAAGACGAGAAAATGCATTCGGGAGATGTATTGCTGGTGCAGGGTACTTGGGAGAATATAGCCCGGTTAAATGATGACCCTTCAGATTGGGTAGTACTCGGTCAACCGCTGGCTGAGGCTGCAAAAGTGACGCTTAACCATAAAGCGCCTGTTGCCGCAATTATCATGTTGGGAATGGTAGGGATGATGATGTTCGATTTCATACCTGTTGCTCCTGTAACGGCGGTGATGATTGCAGGACTGCTGATGGTGCTTACCGGCTGTTTTCGCAATGTGGAGGCAGCCTATAAGACTATTAACTGGGAAAGCATCGTACTGATTGCCGCCATGATGCCCATGTCATTAGCTTTGGAGAAGACCGGAGCATCCGATTTAGTCTCTAAATCATTGGTGAACGGGCTTGGTAGTTATGGACCATACGTGCTGCTTGCAGGCATTTACTTCACTACTTCGCTGATGACTATGTTTATCAGTAACACGGCTACGGCGGTGCTTCTGGCGCCGATTGCCCTCCAATCTGCAATACAATTGGAACTGAGTCCTTTCCCGTTCCTGTTTGCTGTTACTGTGGCGGCAAGTATGTGCTTTGCCTCTCCGTTCTCTACTCCGCCCAATGCATTGGTGATGCAGGCGGGACGTTATACATTCATGGATTATGTTAAAGTTGGTTTGCCTTTACAGATAATTATGGGAATTGTGATGATATTTGTGCTCCCGTTATTGTTTCCGTTTTGAGTAAAACTTTAAAAATAGATGATTAATGAAAACTTTAAAAAGTCTGATTTTTATCCTGTTCGCCCTTTGTTGTCTGTCAGGCAAAGCGCAGGAAGTGGCTGCCGATGATGTCGGCTACATAGTGAAAGTGGGGGAGATGGCTCCCGATTTTACCATTACCCTGACAGATGGCAAGAAAGTCACTCTTTCCGAACTTCGCGGTAAGGTGGTGATGTTGCAGTTCACAGCCAGTTGGTGCGGTGTCTGCCGTAAGGAGATGCCTTTCATAGAAAAAGACATCTGGTTGAAACATAAAGACAACTCTGACTTTGCCCTTATCGGCATAGACCGTGACGAACCGTTGGATAAAGTGATTGCGTTCGGTAAATCAACCGGTGTTACCTATCCGTTGGGATTGGACCCTGGCGCAGATATATTTGCCAAATATGCGCTACGTAAAGCAGGAATCACCCGCAATGTGCTTATTGACAAGGATGGTCGCATCGTGATGCTGACCCGCTTGTATAATGAAAAAGAATTTGCCGCACTGGTGAAGAAGATAGACGAAATGCTGGCAAAGAAATAAAGAACCAATAATCCAAGTTGGCCTTATTTTAAGGTCAACTTGGCTAAATAATCGTAGTGTTTTCCCTCTTTTACTAATTCCGCCTGGAAACCATTTTCAGCAGCATAAAGGCTGAGAGTCTGGAAGTCAATATAAAGCCAGTCAAACGACTCCCCTTGAATATCTTTATATTGCATCTGAAAATCTACTTCTCCATAATAATCCCCTGCCAGGTCGATAACGAAACTTCCGTCCTCTTCCTCAAACAGATATCTCAAATCGCTGGAATCCATAAGAATGCAGCCGCCTGGGCGAAGCAATAGCTTCATTTTCCTGAAGAAAACGGGCAGATTTTCCAATTTCCCGATGATACCCGAACCGTTCATCAGCATTAAGATGGTGTCGTAGGACTCATAGAAGTGTTCGTCAAACAGATTGGTCTGTGTGGCATGTCGCACACCCCGTTGCTGCATCACTTCTACCGAAAGAGGTGAAATGTCAATGGCATGCACATCTTTGCCTGCTTCTTGCAAGGCAAGGCTGTGGCAGCCGCTTCCTGCACCCACATCCAGAATTTTACCCGTAGCCAGTTGCAGGGCGTTTCGTTCCAGAGCAGGCATTTGGTTTTCCGTACGGAATAAGTCTTTCACCGGTATTTCGTCTTCGTCAAATTGTGAAGAGAAAACTCGCAGGCGGTCAGCCCTATGTCGTTTGAAATAATCAGCAATGGCAGCCCCCATCGGGTCTTTGTCAGCAGAAAGCAGAGCGGTATTCATTCTATTCAGTCTTTAAAAGTTGGCGCAAAGATACGAAAAATGCCATCCATTAGCAGAAAAAAACTATCTTTGTACCGGTCAAAGAATAATAATAAAAAGAAATCGAATATATGAGTGTAGAAGATGCAATGATGGGTGGTATCGTCTTTAAAGGAAAGAAAGATAAACCTCAAGAAGATGGAAAGGTAAAGACTAAAGCCAGGAAGAAATCGTATATTACCGGAAAACACGGTTCCGGCGCTGCGAAAATGAAAGCAGATATACGGAAGAAAAGGGCGAACCGTCATAAATAAACCCCATAACAAATCACTGTCATTTAGCTCTGTTATCCTGAATGTAGTGAAGGATCTGCTCAACTGAATGCATAGAGAGGAGATCCTTCGACAGGCTCAGGATGACAAAATGGTGCGCTTATCAGAGTTTTAACGCACCTCCTTATCCCTATTTTACCGGAAGAACTTCAATCCAGTAGTCATCCGGATCATGAATGAAGTATAATCCCATAGCTGTATTTTCGAAACATACCCATCCCATTTCTTTGTGATATTGATGGATGGCATCATAATCACCTGCTACGCGAAAGCACAAATGGCTTTCGTTCTCTCCCAGTTCATAAGTCTGCGGATGATCCTTGAGGCACGTCAGTTCCAGCAAGAAACCTGTGCTGCCGTCTGTCAGATAAACCAGCGTGAAAGAGCCGTCTGAGGCTTCTTTGCGGTGATGTTCTTTCAGTCCCAATGCCTTTTCGTAGAAAGCGATGCTGCGCTCCAGATCGGTGACATTGATATTGAAGTGGTCGAATTTACTTTTTACTTCCATATTGTTAATTATTAGGTTATTAATCAAGAATGATGAATTACTATGCAGTATGGCGGCACGGTAATTCATCATTCTATTATTTATAGTCTATATTTATTTTACGAACGCTTTCACAATCTCACCCACATACATACGTGGCTGACCTTCCATAGGAGCTTGTGAAGGCATCTTCTTACATTCCAGAACAACAGACGGTTCTGTCTGGTTGGCTGGATAGAAACGTACTGTATACGTTTCGGCTTTCTCCATTTGCTCGTAAGGCTGATCGGGAGAGAGGAAGCTGAATATTACAGGCTTACCTGACGATTTGCCCAGCGAACCACCGGCATTAGCTGTCATCATGGTCATGTTGAAAGCATCCGAACCGATTACAAGCACTAATTTGCCTGCACCCATCTGAATGGCATTGGTAGGTAACTGGTCGGGAGCTACTTCCTTGTAACCCGGTGTTGCGCCTGATGTGGCAGGAGTGGCAGGAGTAAGCGGAGTGGCAGGAACCACTGTCACTTTTGTCGTTTCTGCCGGAGCTTTCACTTCAACTGCTGTCTTGGGTGCAATGACTATCGGGCCGGAGTTGATCGCACTCTTTTCTTCTTTCTTTTCTTCCTGTTTTTCAGCCGTTTCGGCAGCTTTCTTGATAGTAGAAGCGCTCAGGGCTTCAGCTGCTCCCAAGGCAAGGTCGTCTACAAAGTTAACAGTGTTTCTGCGCCACTTGGCAAGTCCGCGTACTAATTTGGTTTTGGCTTTGTTCAGCGCATACTTGTCTACAATCCATTCTTCCGCTGTATATTTTTCTTTTCCTTCGCGATAGTTATAGCGGATTTTTTCTACTTCCATTGTACACTTCTCGGGTGCGCAAACCACAGAAAGCTGATAAAGAATCTTTGTACGGTCCAGTGAAAGCGCACTTGAGCTGAATACAATCCATTCTTCACCGGTACCCACGATTTGTCCCTCTTCGGGATTGGTATAGACTACACGGCTGTTGTTCTCATTCTTTTTCAAACGTGCTTCCATCCAGTTCTGCATACGTTTGAAGATTTCTTCCTGAGACATGCCGGGAATACTGAATTCTTTGGTGAATACGACTTTCCCATCAACTTCGGGCACTGCGCCCGCCAGATACTTGCTGTCATCGTCTTTGTCTTTGGTCGAGTCTGCAAACACGGTAGCCGGCAGACAGACGCATAACAGTACTAAAAGAAATTGTGTCAAATTTTTCATAATAGGTATGTTTTATTGAGTTATATCGAAACTTTCGCCCCTGTGGGTTATGGACAGGAAACGGCAACCTTTGCTTTCGGCAAATGACCGGAAAGCATTTCCGCCTTTGTACTCCTCGCTGAAGTGCATAGGTACAAATATAGCGGTTTTTATCCGTTCCACGAATTGTTCCGCACCTCTCATATAATCTTTTCCAATGCGGTTGTCCACGGGAAACATGGCTACGTCTACCGAAGGGGCGGTCTGCTGGAGGCATTTCACCTCGGCAAGGAAGTCACCCTCCGCTTTCCGGATTTCCTGCGGGGTGGATTCTTCGCTCCAGTGCCAGTTGTTCAGGTCGCCGGCATGGAACAGCCGTACACCTTGCAGGTCAATCAGGAACGAGATTCCCACGTCCGTGGAACCGAATGCTTCGATACGGATATTCCGGTCTTCGTACACATCACCTTTATTAATATAGGTAGCATCCTCACGCGCTGCACGGCGATGTTTCAGGATGTCTTTGGAGAAGATGTAGTGAATATCCGGGCGTTCGGCCTTCCATAAAAGAACTTCGCGATTAAAGTGGTCGGGGTGAAAGTGGGAAGAGAGCACATATAGTTCTCCGGGTCTTCCCAGCAGATAGTCATGAACGATACCTTTATTATATTCCGTTTCAGAGGAATCTTTGTAGTAATCGATAATGACCGTCACTCCGTCCGCTTCAATCGCGAAGCCGCTATGGTAAATGTAATCAAGTTTCATGCACGGGTTAAATTATAGCGCAATATTACGAAAAACGCCACACAAACCTCGGCTTTTAGCTGTTATTTTTATCTAAAAGACTTACATCGGCACTTCTATCAGCAGAATGTGCGAGTCTTTCAGCGTTTCCAGCTCAAAGCTACTGGTGTCATATACGCCCATACCGTCACGGCGTGAGAGTACGGTGTCGTCCACCTTCACTTCACCTTCGATGATGAAGATGTACACACCGGCGTGAGATTGGTGCATGTGATATCCTATCTTCTTTCCGGCCTCTATCTCGCCGATGGAGAACCATGCCTGCTGCAACATTTTGGCGGGAGCATCACCGTCCGGCGAGACAATCAGCGTCATTTCGTTCTTGCGCAGCAATGGGCGGATGTCATAATCCTGATAGGCGGGAGGAGTATTCAGTTTCTCCGGCATTACCCAGATTTGCAGGAATTCTACCGGTTCGGTATCGCTGCCGTTCATTTCGCTGTGATAGATACCGGTACCTGCGCTCATGGTCTGTATGTCACCCACAGTGATGGTGCGGCTGTTCTTCTGGCTGTCGCCATGTTTCAGCTTACCTTTCAGGGGGATGGAGATGATTTCCATGTTCTTATGCGGGTGGGTGCCGAAGCCTTTACCCGGAGATACACGGTCATCGTTCAATACGCGTAAGGCGCCGAAGTTCATACGGCGTGGGTTATAGTATGTGTCGAAGCTGAAAGTATGGTGGCTGTCGAGCCAATCATATAGAGCACGTCCACGGCTTTCCGCTTTGTCTATTACTTTTTTCATAATTTATTCCTTTCTTTTAAATGGTTGATATGCATAGATAACAAACTGGTTGTGAAAAAGTTTATAACCAGATGTTACTGTTTAGTTATTACTTATACAGAATTGTTAATTCTATATTTTTACTTCATTCTCCAAAGCTTTCCCGCTTGCAAACTCCCTGATATTCTGCAATGTAGTCGAAGCAATGTTTCCTAATGCTTCCCGGGTGAAGAATGCCTGATGGGAAGTTACAATGACATTATTGAACGAAAGCAGACGTGCCAGTACGTCGTCGTCGATGATGCGGTCCGACTGGTCTTCGTAGAAGTATTCACCTTCTTCTTCATACACATCCAGTCCGGCGGAACCGATTTTCTTGTTTTTCAAGCCTTCTATCAGGGCATTGGTGTGTATCAGTTGCCCGCGCCCTGTATTTATAATCATTACGCCGTCCTTCATCTTGCTGATGGAGTAGTCGTTGATGAGATATTTGGTCTGCTCGGTGAGGGGGCAGTGCAGGGAAATGATGTCCGAACTGTGGTAAAGCTCGTCCAGCGTGGTATATACTACCTGGTGTTCGCGGGCAAAGTTGTAGTCGGGATACAGGTCATAGGCAAGGACATTCATTCCGAAGCCGCGCAGAATCATGATAAGCTTCTTGGCGATTTTTCCAGTGCCGATGATACCGACTGTCTTTCCGTACATGTCGAAACCAAGCAATCCGTGAAGGGAGAAGTTGCCGTCGCGGGTGCGCCAGGTGGCACGGGGGATTTTCCGGTTCAGCGAAAGCATGAGGGCAACGGTATATTCAGCTACGGCATAGGGCGAATAGGCGGGTACACGTACCACTGTGATACCACATTCGGCTGCTGCTTTCAGGTCTACGTTGTTGTAGCCGGCACAGCGCAGTGCCAGTAATTTCACACCATTGTCGGCCATCATGCGTAGCACCTCCGCATCTGCGGTGTCGTTTACGAATATGCAGACGGCATCCACACCCTGTGTCAATATCACGTTGTGTTTGTTCAGGTGCCCTTTATAATAGCGGAGTTCAAAATTGTACTCTTTATTCTTTTCATTGAATGAAGCCTCGTCATAGGGCTTGCTGCCGAAAAAAGCAATTGTGTATGCCATGATTTCTGAAGTTTTTAAAATTTAGTATATATAGTATAAATAACACGTGTGTGAATGATAAGGTTCAGAAGTTGCAGGGGGGTACGGGTAGCCTTCTTTGTCAATTGCGCACTTGCGGCAGACTAATCCTGCTCTTGCAAGAAACTAATATCTACACCGCAAGAAACTAATCTCTGCACCGCAAGAAACTAATCTCTGCACCGCAAGAAACTAATATTTTCCTTGCATCTAATTATTCATACTATAACTATTTAAGTTTCTTACAATATCTGTTGTAAGAAACTAATATAACTATTGTAAGAAACAAACACAATTTATGTATGAATAATTAGATGCAAGGAAAATATTAGTTTCTTGCGGTGCAGAGATTAGTTTCTTGCATGTTTGAGATTAGTTGGTTGCGGGATTATGATTCGTTGTTTATGATTACGGGATTCTCTCCTTACGGTTCTGTTATACATCCTCCATATTTTTTTTCTTTATCCGTTTCATTAGAAACAGTTTCTTTTTTCAATTAATTTTAGCCTGCAATGCATCTTTTTGCACAAAATACTTTCTGATGTGCAATATTGTTGTACCTTTGCGCCCGCTAACAATTAAAAAAGATTTAGATGAGAAAAATTAGCTTGATTAGCTTTATGATGCTAATCGTTTCAACTTCAACTTTTGCAGGAGGACTGCTGACGAATACCAATCAGCATGCTGCTTTTCTTCGTATGCTGTCTCGTGGTGCTACAACTGAAATAGACGGTGCATTGTCTAATCCGGCAGGTTTAGCCTTTTTGCCGAATGACGGTTTTCATATGTCTTTGAGTATTCAGAGCGCTTTCCAAACAAGAAATATCGATGCTTCATGCGAAGGTTTGGGGCTGAATAAGTATTATGAGGGTAAGGCGTCTGCGCCTGTCATTCCCAGTTTGTTTGCTGCTTATAAGATGGGTGACTGGACACTTTCCGGTTTTTTCGGTATTACCGGCGGTGGAGGAAAGGCCTCGTTTGATGATGGTCTTCCCATGTTCGATGCTATGGTGATAGGCGGATTGGGAGCCCAAAGCATTCCGAGCAATGCCTATTCGTTGAAAAGCTACATGGATGGCAAACAGTATATTTATTCTGTACAGTTGGGCTTGACTTATAAGGTAACGGATTGGCTTTCTGCTTTTGCGGGCGGTCGCATGAACTATTTCACCGGTGGCTACCAGGGTGCATTGAAGGCCAGTGCTGCCGTAGATTTACCTTCTCCTGCCGGAGGAACGATACCTGTTGGCACGGAGCTTATCGGCATAGACCTGGATTGCGACCAGACCGGATGGGGATTTACTCCGGTTATCGGCTTGGATGCCAAGTTGGGCAAGCTGAACATTGGTGCAAAATATGAGTTTAAGGCTAACTTGAACATTGAAAATTCCACTAAAGCGAACTCGCTTCGTATGATTGGTGCTGCTGAAAGTGAATTGGCGGATTACAAACATGGTGTGAATACTCCCAATGATATACCTTCCATGTTATCTGTAGCTGCTGCTTATGAATTTCTTCCGGTGTTGCGTGCGTCTGTAGAGTATCACTTCTTTGATGATAAGAGTGCGGGAATGGCCGGCGGCAAGCAGAAGCATCTGACGAAGGGAACAAACGAGTATCTGGCTGGTATTGAATGGGATGTAATCAAGCGTCTGACAGTGAGTTTCGGTGGCCAGATTACAGACTATGGATTGTCTAACGACTATCAGAGCGACACCAGCTTCTCTTGCGATTCTTATACTTTGGGCTTTGGAGCAAAGTTGAAGTTGAGTGAAAAAGCTAATCTGAACGTGGGTTATATGTGGACAACCTATGAAGATTATACGAAAACTTCTCAAGACTATATTAATAATGGCACTAAATTGAGCGGTACGAACGTATACAGCCGTACTAACAAAGTGTTCGGTCTTAGCATCGATTACAGTTTCTGATTTCATAATTACTTATTTATATAGCAGAAGCCGCCTTGGGTATATTATACTTGAGGCGGCTTTGTCGTATTTCTCGGATATTCCTTTTCAAGAAAACTTTTAAGAGAAACGGGGAGCTATTACGGATAATATTATGTACTTTTGTTGATGCAATATTAAAGAAAGGAGCGATTATGAAAAAATATCCTGATTCCGAAGAACAAAAGCAAACGGTGAATGAGCCTGCTGCGACTTATGGACTCGACTTAAACAGACTAAAAGTGGAAACTGTGCAGTCTGTAATGCAGATTGAGAATCCGAGAATCGTACAGGAAATACGGGACTATGCCTTGCGCCTGATGCAGGAAGAAGAAGAATATGATTACCGGAACGCCCCTTGCCAGTTTACGGTGGAGGAGTTGAAGGAAGAGTTGAGGAAGTCACGGGAAGAATCTCGTTTAGGACTGGGCATAAGTAATGAGGAAATGATGCGACGTAAATTCCTGCATTAATGAAGTTGAAATGGTTACCTATAGCAACCGTCCATGCTGATAATTGCTATGAATTTCTGGCACAAAAAGATAAAAAAGCTGCTCTTGGTATTTATAGGAAAATGACTGAGGGGGCAGCTTTTTTAGCTAAGAACCCTTACGCCGGTCCTTTGGAATCATCTTTAGAAGATCAGGTAGAGGTTTATCGTTCCCTTGTTGTGCATAAGTATTATAAACTAATCTATAGGGTACTCGAAGAAACTCAAACTGTGGAAATTGCCGCAGTATGGGATGTTCGTCGCAATCCCAAAACGCTGAGTGTCTAAAGAGAAAAGAAAGACAAAAGATATGGTGCAAATCTCTTAGTTACTATACTATTGATATTTGCACCATTCTTGTTTCTTTTGCTATTTTAATCAATACTTTACCTTAGAACGAATACTGCACCAACAGATTCATTCGGTTGGCATGATGCGTAGAGTTACTGAAATCCGTGCGCCAGCCGCGTAAGTATTCCGCCCCTACCTGCATATTGGGAGTTACATTCCAAAATACATTCGCTACAAGATACTGTCCGTAACGGTAGCTGCTTGCCTGATTGTCTGGGTAACCATTTTCAGAATAAAGCCGGGACATACTGTAAGTTCCGGATACGAACACCTTCGGGCAGATGTTATATTGTGCTCCGGCAAACCATCCCAACATGGGCAATGCCTGCATCTTACCCTCTTTTTCAGGGTCGGGAACGATGTCCACATTCAGGTTGCTGATGTCATTCAGATATTGTCCGATACCTTTTCCGTAAGTGGCTTGCCCGAAAATCTCCCATTTCTTGCTGAGATTGAAAGAAGTGGATGCCTGTACACCCCATCCGGTTACGTCGGATGCTTTGTCGCTGAGTGTGCTGGTATAAGTCATGCTGCGTACCAGGCCGCCTACACGGAGATGACTGTTTGTTCCCCAACCGTATTGTGCATAAGCAGTGAAGTCCGGCATGCGTTGCTGGGCAACACTGAGTTGGTCATTCGTAGTGCCGTCTACGCTTGGTACTTCTATAGAAGCGTGAAAACGCCAATTCTTCAGGCCTTTGTACGTGTAAGCAAGTTGGGTGGCACGATAGAAGCTGGCACCGTTAGGTCCCTGGTAGTCGATGGTGGAAGGCAAGGCTGCCAGGTCCATGAAACCGCCGTAAGTGTAACCCACGGTGAAGTTAAGGAACGACATATAGGCATTACGCAATTGGAACGCTTTGTCACCGCCCCGGAAGTTACCGGCTGTGTATACCACGAAATCACCCAACAGTTTGGTGTGACCCACCAGTTTCAGAAAGATAGTGGAAGTGCGTGCATCCATTTGGAACTGATTCTTCACTTTGCTGAAATTCGGAATATCAGCAGGGATAAAGTCTATGTTATCCACAATGCCTCCGAAGTCATACTCGGCTGTGGCGCGTACATATCCACCGATACCGAGGGCAAACTTCCCTTTCTTATCCATCAGTAGGAAACGGGGAGCCTGTGGGTCGTGGATATATCTGAACTGCGACTCGTTCATGATACGGACGATTTCGTCACCCGCCTTGTCGAGGGTGACCATGACGATGCCGTTGGGAGCTTCGTCATCAATAACTACTTTTTCTTGCGCTTTAGCTGCGGAGGGAATAAGTCCGGCACCGCATAACAGAAACATTACTTTTAAGATTGTCTTCATTTAAGTTAGGATTTAGTGAATGCCCATTGAACAACTAACAAGAAAAAAGGTTGAGAAGAAAGCTAAATTTGCAATTTCGTTTTTACAATTAGAGAGTAGGAATGATAACTAGTGTGATATGCTTGGCAGGAAAGTAGTGCAAATGGAATGCATGGAGGTGTAGGGACGGAAGAATAATACATATACCGTCTTCTGAATCGTCAGTTTGGATGGTTCGGGAGCTTACTGCGCGTGGTAGCGAAGACTTTCTGTCTCCTTGTGGTAGTAAAGTCTTTGTAATTCGTGAGCATCATATGTCTCTGCCGTATTATAAAGTTCAGGGATATTATAAGATTTAAATGTATTAAGATAGGTTTTCGGATTTTCTTGTGGAAGAAGGAAAGCTTTGCTTACGCTGCCATCTTTGGATACATGGGCGAAGTAAGGACGTCCGTACACTCGGTCATCCCGTTTAGAAGCAAAGACTATCCAATGGGAGTTGCTGCTCCAAGAATGGTAAGAGTCAGAATATCGTCCATTGGTTTGTTCCATTTTGTCAATCCTTCCGGTGGCAAGTTCCAACATCCAGAGGTCAGTTTCCGGATGCCAGATGGGGAAGGTACCATAGTCAGATACGGAAAACAACAGGTATTGGCCGTCCGGAGAGCATTTGGGGAAACTGACGGATTTTTTTTCGGATGAGGCTCGAAAAACTTCATGGATACTATCGCCTAATTGTCCGGTTTGGGGATTGAAGGAAATGGAATAAAGATCATAGCGCATCTGACGTGTGTTGTCTGGTTGAGGCAGATAAGGGGCACGACAAAAGTAAATGGTCTGGTTGTCGGCAGAAAAGCATGGAAAGGTTTCTTGGTATTCTTTTCCGGTGATACAAGGGGAGTCGGTTACGGTTCCTTGTTCAAAGTCTATTAGTATGAGATTGCTGCGTTGGTCAAAAACTTCCATACGTTCGGTGCGGTAACTATGTAACATAGGGATAATTTCAGCAGTCGTAAAGATACCGAACCGTCCATTCTGGGAAATTTCTCCATAGACCGCACCGGCTGTGTGTTCTGTTGTTGTGTTGATTTTCCGCAAATGTCCGTCTCGGTTATAAATTGTACCTCCTTTTTCACCGCGTACATGCATGAATGTGGTGGGACTAGCGGCTCGGTTGGAGGTGTGGCAGTTTATGCAGCTGTGGTCTGTAATATTGTTGTCAGCAAGCAGGCGGGTACTGAAGTTCTCTACGTTACGTTCACAGACTTGCAGCATATTCCAGATTTCATAGGCCGGTTCTATCAATCGGTAGCTTAAATAGCGGTCGATACTGTCGGGCGAAACATACCAATAGAAATCTTTGTAGCGTATCTTTTGTTGTGGCAGATTAGCGTAAACGGATACCGACAAGGTATCACCTTTTTCGTTTGCGAGCATCTTTGCCCACTTTTTCAGAGGGAAGCGGAGCTTGTGTGAATGGCTGTCATACTGGTATTCCTTCTTTCCCCGGACGATAACGGAAATGCTTGTCGCATCTTCCAAATAGAAATTCAAAGGAGCTATGTTGCAAGGAATGGTGATATCTGTATAGTCGGGAAACAGAGTCGGTTGTGCAGGACAGTCGACATAATCCTGAAATGAACGTTTTCCGCAGGAGAAAAGCGCCAGGGCGATGATGGATATGATGATGGATTTTTTCATGGTTTTAATTGTGCGTAATGATAATAGAACCAGTATGTTTTTCTGAATTGTTTCTGCAAAGCATGTCCGTCTCCCTGAGCTTCTTCATATATGGAAAGGTATTGCAAGCAATCATTGTAAACTTGGAAGGGGATGCGATAATGCTTCAATTGTTCTTGCGGATCATCTTTTTCGTCCATACATACTATCAGAGCTTCTTGATAAAGACGGGGAGGAAGCAGACCGAAAGTCGGATAATAATAACGGTCGTAATCTTTTTTGAAAAGTTTCAGGTCTTTATTCAATAGATGGAAGCATAATAGGTAATCGGCAGCCATCTTGTTCTGCGGATTACTTTCAATTAAATTGGCCAGTGAAGTACGCCATTGATTGGCCGAAAATAAAGTGTCTTGTTTAGCAAGCATTTGGCGTTTATTGTTCCAGTAAGGGATGGAGTTACATTGGCCGGAATTGATGAACTCAAGTCGTTCTTTTGCCCATTTCCTATGTAGGGAGGTGTGGAGAAGCATATGCAGGTATTTTTGGGCGATGGCATAATCTTCGTTGATTATAGCGATTTCTGTCAATTTTCGTATCATGCGCGAAGAGCGTTGGTGAGGGGTAAAGGTCATGGCAAGCATGGCAGAGTGTTGGGCTTGTGCCATGTCGCCACATTCCATAAGGGCATCAGGGCTTGCCATGCCGTATATATAACCTGTAGAATTATTAATTTGCAATAAAAGCCCGTGTGAAGCAGGCTGATAATGTTGCATGAGCTCGTCACAGAGTTTTCCTTGACGGGCGTAGGCTAGATTGGTGTAATAGGCGCTGAGGTAGGTAGGATAGTCGTTGTTCTTATTAAGCCGGATGACTTTATCCCAGTGACCAAAATAAGCCTCAGATGAGAATGCGAGTGTTTTCTCTTCAGAAGCATTGTATGCTTTGCCTAAGGAGGTTATACTCAGAAAGAGAATGGTATATAATGCAATCCGGCACTTATTCAGTCGGGGTACGAAAATCGGTAAAAAGGAGAGTAGCAGAAAAAGTTCGGTCAATAAGAAGACAAAGGGCTGACGTAGCATATAGTTGCTTATTAATGGATAAAAGTAGGCTTGCTTGAGTGTGAGGTAGTAGAAATAGCTGCCTCCTATCGGGATGAGAATGGAGATACTTAGCAACAAAACTGGCGACAGACTCCGGTTGGAATGTTTGTATTCATAAACTATGGCTATGAGGACGTAGGCAAAAAAATGAGCCCCTACGGCACAATAGAGGATGAAAAATAGAATTGTATGTAATACATTTCTTGTTCGTATTGATGTACAAAATGTAATTAATGTAAATATCCAGACACTGAATAGCAGGCCAAGAGACATAGAGAGTGGATATTCCAAATGACAGGCCTCCCCCCATTCAGCTATAATGGGGAGTAAAGCCCAAAGGGATGCATGGTGAATGATACCCGTTCTGATGAGTGCAGTCCGAATTCCCAGCCAAGTTAACAGGAAGGTGAGGGTCAATATAGTGCTTCCTCCACCTGTCCACAAGAAAAATTGTGTGAGATAATCCCCGCAGATTTCGCTAAGAAATGCTGGCTTTTGAAAGTAGGTTTGTAAGAAATCTGGCTGAAGTATGCATAGGGTTATTTGCTCTTTATAGTACAAATGATACGGATATAGATGGAAGAAGAATATCCAGCAGGCTATAAAGAACAGGGGGACAAAGATGATATCTATATGTTTTCTCAGGGTGCAGGTTTCCATTTGTCTATTCCAAGTTTCTTTAGTTCATTGATTTGTTGTTCGTTGAATATATTTTCGAGTGTTATGAACAAGTAGCCTCCCAGCGGATTCATGTTCTGCTTGATGAGGTAAAAAGTTGAGTCGTTGAAATTTTGGCAGATACTATCCCATTGCTCTTTTAAAGTTGTTGTAACGATATCGTTTTCTTTATTCTTGTTTATTTTTAGTGATAGCAGGGTGGTCTCTTTTGCGGTAGTTTCCATTTGCTCTTTCCAATGTTGCAATTGATTGTTGAGTGGAGTACCGCTACTGGAACTGTTTGTTCCCATATTGGCGTGTAGTGTACCTTCTTCGGCTATGATAAGAAGACGTTGCACGTAAGCATCGGCTCGTCGGCTGATAGTGAGGTCGTAAATGCCAGAGTCTGCCGGGATGGAAAAGAAAAAAGTGCCATTTGTGATGTAGGTGGAATCTACTGTCTCCGGAGTAGGGTGGGGACGTGGCACCAGATACATGATTTGTCCGTCGTGTGCCGAAGAAATTATTCCTTCGATATTCATTGTTCTTTTTTCTGCCGTATGGCAGCCGTTGATTATAAATAGCAGTATAGTAAGATATAAGAAAGATTTATTCATATCGGCTTGTTTTCTTTGTAATCTTTAACAAAAGAAGGAGGTTGCTCCTTTGTTGTATTTATTTTTACTTATGAATGAAGATCGCAAAATCATTCGGTCAGTGGAACAACCTCCGATATTTGTGTTAAGTTTGGATATTATTGCATGACAGCATTCCATACAGCCCTGCGAAGTGTGCCGTTGTCATCGTCACCTTCATAATCCCAGCACATCATACCTTTCATACCCAGTCCCAAAATCCATTCGCCTTTGATGGCAATGCTTTGAGGGTTGTCATATCCACAATAGAATTGACCATTCTTGCTTACATAGGGCACTTTTCCGGTGTCATCCCAGTTGTCGATGATGTACCCTTCATCTTTATTTAACTTAAGAATGTCCCTATAATTGATAGCACCACCGGAAGCGAAGTTGTTTCTTCCGTAGAACGGGATACCTAATACCAATTTGTTATAGGGGACACCGGCCTTTGCATAATCATTTATGGAACGTTGGCAATCCCAGTACAAGTCAGGTCTTGAAATGGCCGACTGATGTCCGGGTGCATCAGCCATGTCATATGTCATGATATTGATGAAATCGACATAAGGGGCTACGGCCGCCGCATCAATATACTTACGGCCTCCTTCTGCCCCTTCACGTACGTTCATACAGTAACCGGCATAGGTTAGCTCCGTTGATTTATTCAGCGTTTCCCGCAGGTCTTTCATTAATAAAGTAAAGTTGTCTACATCGACTTCTGCGTCAAAAGCATTACTTCCGAAAGTCATACCGGGAAATTCCCAATCGATATCAATTCCGTCGATACCTTCCTCTTTTACAAATGCTTTGCAGTCTTCTGCAAATTTTTTCCGCATCTCCGGATTTTTGCACAGGGCAGAGAATCCTCCGTGTATCGTATTGTCGGGATTGGAGACTGTATTAGTAAAAGAGAGGGTAATCTTCAGGTGATTGTATTTTTCCTTTAATTTCTTTATTTGGTCGAAACGTGCTCTGTTACCTTGAATATCAAACTTTTCATACTTTCCGTCTTTAAAATACAATTCGGCAAAAGCATAGTTGATATGTGTCAGATAGGTCGGATTGGGGATAGTAGTACCATAGTAGGTTACATAACTAATGGCAACACGTCCCTCCACTCTTTCAGCCATTTCAGAACTGTCATCTTCGTTACCGGGACTACGCAGACCAGTGATATAATCATCATCATGGCAAGCACTCAGACTAAAAAGAATAGCGATAGATGTTATAAGTATTTTTTTCATGATTAATAAGAATTTTACAAGTTGTTATTTGAGGTTTTCAGACTCAAAGAATGCATACCATCCTTCATTTTCCCAGTCCACTCCACCTGTATACTTGCCTGGATGATAGATGGTCAGGTATTCGGGGTTTAGTGTAAGTAACCAGAACTTATTGGGATTTTGACTGTCTGTTTTTTGTCCGTTATAGTCGAAAGATGCTCCGATGGTTGGGATAGTAGTCGTAAATTCGCCTAAGACTCCTTCTTCAACTGCATCATGATTGAAAGAGAAGAAACCTTCTGCTGCTTTATTGCCTGACGTATCATAGGTAGTCATTTTATTTCCATTAAAATCAAATACCATTTTTTGATCTCCAACTTGTGCCGGACTGACTTGTCCCCACCAATATAAGGCAGAGCAGGTCTCTATCGGATTGTAGTATCTCCAGGCACCGTGTGCTCCAAATCCGGCCACAATGTTTTTGTATGATTCACGGAACTTCCATGTCTTTTGGGCACTTTTGTCAGCTTTGTCTTTGGCGCCAGTCAAGAAATTAGACCACTCATCGAACACATTTGTAACTGTGATGCTGACTGGATCTGTTATTATAATTTGGTTAGCAGATATACCTACATAGTAAATCTGATAATCCAGATTCTCTGTTAAAACAATTGTGTCATTGTCTGTTACTACTGTCAGTTCGGCCTTGCCTTGTGGCTTAATATGCCAGACGCCTCCGATGTCCGGACGTGAATTCTTTATATGAACATATTGGTCGCCTTCTATGGCTCCGTCTGTATTGGGAATGGGCTGAGTAACGGAGATCGCTGCCTGTAATTCCGCTTTGGTTATCGGAGTACCGGGATTGGTAAAGTACTTGTCGCGCAAGTCCTCATCTTCTATAGGGTCACAGGCTGTAGCAATGATTACACCTGTCAGTAAAGTCATAAATATTTTTATCGCTTTCATATTCTCTGTATTATTAAAAGATTAGACGAATTACATCTTATTCCAGTCAGTGAACAGTGCAGATGAATCCCATCCCGGATTCTGTTCGATAATTCCGTTTGATAAGTCAATCTCTGTTTGAGGGATGGGCCAATAACCTTGGGTTTTCTGCAAGCGTGCCTTATAATCGTATTTTACCATAGGAACAACTGTTGCGGCATTAATGAGATTAAATCCGGTCTGTTTGTTCAGGAGGTTACCTGCCTCTTCCAGACTTGGTCCTGACCAACGGAGTAGATCCCACCAACGGATGGATTCGAATGCAAGTTCCCAACGGCGTTCTTGTTTGATAGCATCCAATGAATAAGAAACCGGAGCCAGGTGAGAGCGGGCGCGTACTCGGTTCAGTCCCGTTGCATCTTCTTTTAATTCGGATTGCATCAGTAGTACATCTGCAAATCGGATATGGATAAGGTCGGCTATCTGAAGCAATGATTGGGATGTCTGCGAGGTGATGCCTGGATACATAAATTTACCGAAAGGAGCAATTGTATTGTTGTCTGGTTCATTACTGATGGCATTGATATTAATATATTTTTTCTGGAAATATCCGGTTTGCTCATAATAGCGGGTGGATACGGTATATTCCGGTTCGCCTTCATCCATTGTACAGTCCATCAATACATTGTTTTCATCGTTGGGATCTATGGCCTTGTACGACCAAATTGAACCGGTCAGACGGGGATCCTCAGTATATCCGTCAATGTATGTCTGTTGGTTTGCCCACGATTTCCATTCATCTACCATTGCCGGAGAAACGGGACCTGCTCCCCAACCTTGGCCGAAAGGATAACTTGCTTGGTTGGAGTAATTATCGCCTGAAGGCGAGAAGAATTGGGCTACGGTATTGGAATACCAGGTATATGTCCAGTCCGATTTTAAATTATGCTTATTGGCGAAAAGGGTTTCATCGGATGAATTACCTTCCCATTCCAAATTATGATTGATGACATATCGATATCGGTATCCTTTGTCATTGTCTTCTGTTGTTTTGTTGGTATACGCCCAAAGATTGCGCTGGTCGGAAACCAGTCTATGTCCTGAATTATCCACACAGTCATCAATCCATTGAATAACCTGTGATTTAGTGACTCCTCCGGGCAGTTCTTCTTTTGCATAACGTCCGGTATAGAACAGAAAAACACGTGCCATAATTGCTTCAGCTGCATACTTGGTGGCATGTCCTTCCATTTTTGACCCTTGTGTATAGATTTTATCGGGCATAAGTTCGATGGCTTTCTTCAAGTCGGAAGCTATCAATTCGTATACTTCCTCAATCGAAGCACGGGGAATGTTCATATTGTCAATAGTGGTGCGCAGAGGTACCCCACCAAAAATCTTGACCAACTCATAGTAGGCCATGGCACGTAGGAAGTGTGATTCGCCAAGCAGGCGATTATGTTCGCTTTGGCTTGACCAGGTTTTCACATTATCCATTGTGTTGATGGCATTGTTGGCACGGTTGATAAGTCTGTAGCAACGGCTCCAAAGACTGGACAGGCCATTGATATTGGTATACATTAGAAAATTGGTGGCACAGTTGTTGGAGGCGGAAAGATTACCACCTAAGCAGTCATCGCTGGCTAACTGGGCGGTGTAGAATTCGGAAGACAGTTCGGGGTCTTCAAATAAGAGGTTCGCATATATGGCTGTCACCATTTCTTGTGCATCCTTTTCCGTTGCAGGAAAATTGGCAGTTGTCTTTTGGGTAAGCAGATCGGTATCAAGGAAGTTTTCACATCCCGAAAATAAAATCGCTGCTGTTGATAGTATTAATAATATTTTTTTCATGATGTTTCTCTTTAATTAGAATTTAACGTTAACACCTACCATAAAAGTACGGGCACTCGGATAATATCCTAAATCGATGCCGGAAGCCCATCCCTTGTCACTATCGTTTTCACTACCGAACCCGATTTCAGGATCCATGCCGGAATACCCCGTGAAGGTGAAAAGATTTTGCGCTGTGAAGTATAGGCGAAGTTGCTGAACCGGCAGTTTTTTGAAAGTTTTTTTGAAATCATATCCGACAGTAATGTTCTTAATTTTCAGATAATCTCCATCTTCTATGTAGATATCAGATATCCTATTCCAGTTGCTGCTGACAGAGCTGCTCAAGCGAGGCATCTTATTGGAAGTGCCTTCGCCATGCCAGCGGTTATATATATCCGTTGTATAATTGTTCAGCGGAGAGGCTACGAAGTCACGATAACATTTGAAAATTTGTTGTCCGAAAGCTCCGTATGTAGTGACGGCCAAGTCGATACCTTTCCAACTGGCATTGAAAGATAATCCCATTGTCAAGTCAGGATTGGGGTCACCTATTTGGGTACGGTCATCCTCGGAGATGCTGCCGTCACCGTTTGTGTCCACCCAGATCACATCGCCCGGCTGCGTTTTATTTCCATTTAGCTTGGCGCCTTTATAATTGTCTATTTGCTCTTGATTCTGGAAAATTCCGGCACTTTTATAACCGTAGAAATAACCGATAGGATAGCCTACTTCAGCACGGAATAATTCTGTGGCGCCTTCCCAAGGTATGCTTTTGCTTCCGTGTATGATACCGTCTGCATTAGCAATTTTAGTTACTTCGTTTTTATTCTGCGCTAACGTCAGGTTGACACCGTATTGAAAGTCCTTACCAATATGGTCATTCCAGTGTAAGGCGACTTCAAAACCCCTGTTCCTGACATTACCGCCATTGACGAATACGGCGTCTGCACCCAAGGACATGAGTACGGGAGCTGTAACCAACCAGTCTTTTGTCATTTTGTTGTACCAGTCGAATTCCACAGCGAGACGGCTGTTGAAGAAACGGGCATCTATACCGATGTTCAGCTGTTCCTGTGTTTCCCAGGTCAAATCTGGGTTGGTCAGACGGTATGCGTAAGAACCTGTGCTGATAAGATCCATAGAGTCGCCAAAGCTATATCCTCCATAATTGTTATTGGAAGTGATGAGTGAAAGATATTGGAAAGTGGATACATTGCAGTTACCATTCTGTCCCCATGATGCACGGAATTTCAGGAAGTCCAACCAATTCCATTTAGGCATGAAACTTTCATTGGTAAGTACCCATCCGGCTGATATTGACGGGAAATATCCCCAACGATGCCCACGGGCAAACGTAGAAGACCCGTCAGCACGCATAATGACAGATGCCATGTATTTTTCTTTGTAGTTATAGTTGATACGACCAAAGAATGAAGCAATGGAACCTTGTCCACTGGGAGAACCGGTCAACGAAGATACGCTGTTGCTTTTTAGAGGGACATTAGAAAGGTAGGCATGTTCAAAATCGTAAAAATTAGAAGCAATGGCTGAACCGCTCATACTTTCACCCATCCCCCATTTTTCCATACTTTGTCCTATTAACACATCAAGGTGATGGTCGGAAATGCTGAAAGCATAGTTGGCCGTATTGTCTAATGACCAGCGATTATAAAGAGAAAAAGACTGTGTTACTTTGTCTTCTTCATTTTGCAGTGTGGCACTCAACAAATCGTATCTGGGGATATAGGCACGATAGCTGGAAGCTCCCATAATGTATCCAAACTGGCTTTTTATGCGCAGATTTTTGATTGGCTGTAGTTCGGCTGCAAAGCTGCTTTGTAAGTAATGTCCTTTGCTTATATTTTGATTGGTCATATAGTCCATATAAGCCACGGGATTTTTATTGGCACCGTTTGAAGTATCCCATTTATAACCGTCTGCAAGCTGGTCAGCGTATTGATAATAATTGCCATCGGAATTATAGATGTGCATGAGTGGACTCATAATCAGCATATTGTGCACACCGTTCCAGTATATACCGCCTGTTGCGAATGAACCTTTGGTCTGGGAGTATTTGTAATTTAGGGTTTCGCTGATTTTCAGAAAATCCAATTTCCCTTTCTTTATAACCACATGCTCTGAATTGATGCGGAAGTTATATCGGTTCATATTGGGGACTGCATTCGGAGTTCCCATTGTGGCTTCTTGGTAGGTATAGGCACCACCAATTGCAAATGTGGAGCGCTCTGTGCCACCTGTGAAGTTTATGGCATGATTTTGTACCAGAGCATCTGTGTTTTGAATTTCCTTTAGCCAGTTAGTTCCTTGCCAAGTACCGTCTTGGATAGCTTGCAAATCTTTGGCGGGTATATAAGAAGCCCAATCCCAAGGTGATTGACCGTCCATTACTCTGCTTTCGTCTTGCATAAGCATGTATTCTTGTGCGGATAGGAGGGTAGGAATTTTATATAAGTTTTGTATACCTACATAGGCATCGTAAGTTATTTGTGATACCCCTTCTTTGCCTCGTTTGGTAGTGATGAGAATAACACCGTTGGCGGCTCGTGCACCATAAATGGCAGCAGATGCAGCGTCTTTTAACACATCTATTGATTCGATGTCATTGGGATTTAATCCGTCAATACTACCGTTTGTCACTCCATCCACTACGTAGAGAGGAGAAGAATTTCCGGTAGTACCCATGCCACGAATAACTACTTTAAAACCTTGTCCTAAAAAACCATTATTTTGAGTAATGTTTACTCCTGGAGATTGACTTTGCAATGCACCAATTACGTCTACCGTATTCAGTTTGGCAATATCATCGCCTTTTACTTGGACGGTAGCACCGGTTACTAATTTTTTCTTCTGGATTCCATAGCCTACTACTACTACTTCTTCCAATAATTCCGCATCTTCTATCAAAGTGATTTCCATATTGGGAGCCGCCTTTGTTTCCTGTGTCTTATATCCGATGAAAGAAATAACCAAAACGGCTCCTTTGTTTACGGTAAGTGAGAATTTACCATCTATATTGGTAACAATGCCATTGTTTGTCCCTTTTTCCAAAACACTTGCTCCGATAACGGGTTCGCCCGTTTGATCTACTACTTTACCGCTGATGGCTTGCGATTGTAGCTGTTCTGTAATTACATTAATGTTTTCTGAATTTGTTTCAGTAGCCAGAGCGATGTTGCTTCCTGTTAATAGAGTCGCAATGGCTAGGGCTGTGAGGAGTTTGCAATGCAGCATTCCTCGTGTGTGATTTTCATTCATGATTTGATGATTTTGTTTAAACCAAATTTGGAATTTAAAATAAAATAGATAACGAGATGAACAATAAAATGTCTGGGGTCTTCAATTTCTTTTTCATAAGCAATTGTTTTTCTAAGATTAATATTATAAATCAAGGTGTTGTAGCATTTTAAATCAGGTGTTGTTTTATATATTGTTCTGATATTGCTACTTCAAATATAAATTATTGTTTTCTTAATTAAAAAAATAGAGTGATATATTAATAACTGTTATATGTCATTTTCTTACATTAATAAATTTGCGTGAATAAAATATTGGTTTTGTTTGTTTTTGTATGTTTGTATTTAAGATTTTCTTTATTTATATATATCGTTGTATATTGTGATGTTATATTGCATATTGCACTTTTTTGTGTTTGATTATATTGTTATTATATAGCTTTTGTTTAAGGTTTATTAAGTATTTTAGTCCTTGGAAAGTAGAAGTGTTTATAGCATACAAGCATTTACCATCGCTACTTTTAGTTAAAAAGTATAATATGTATTTATGTGTAAATTTAGGGGTGATTTAGTTTTTGTTTAGATTTAATGCGGATATTGAATGGCATTAACACCGTCCCCAAACGTTCCTCTCGCTGTAGTTTATCCGTGCTATAGGCAACGGAGATAGTACGGTTTTGCTAAGGGCCGGTTATGTCTGGTGCTTACTCCTTTGCCTGTCAGTGATATAAAAGTTTGCCTTTCCAGATACATAATGTTGCCCATATTAAAAACATATCGTATTTTTGCAATCGAATTTATTGATGTATGATGCCGTGAATAGCGGTCGTGTATTCTAGAACACCACGTAAAAAACAGGAGTTATGAAGCAAAAAGTATCTGTACCCTTTATGCTGCTGGGCATTCTGTTTAATGTTTGCCTGATTGCAGCCAATCTTCTTGAAACGAAAGTTATCCAGGTTTTCGGTATTACCGTTACCGCAGGATTGCTGGTTTTCCCTATTTCGTATATCATTAATGACTGCATTGCCGAAGTGTGGGGCTTCCGTAAAGCGCGCCTTATCATCTGGAGTGGTTTTGCCATGAATTTCTTTGTGGTCATGTTGGGACTGATAGCAGTAGCATTGCCTGCTGCACCCTTTTGGGAGGGGGAAGCCCATTTTAATTTTGTCTTTGGCATGGCGCCGCGTATTGTCGTGGCAAGTCTAACCGCATTTTTGGTCGGCTCATTTCTTAACGCCTACGTCATGAGCCGTATGAAGGTGGCAAGTGGCGGACGGCATTTTTCAGCCCGTGCCATTTGGTCGACGATAGTGGGGGAGACGGCGGACTCTCTGATTTTCTTTCCCGTGGCTTTCGGCGGCATCATTGCGTGGCGTGAACTGCTGATAATGATGTGTATTCAGATTGTATTGAAATCCTTGTATGAAGTATTGATTCTTCCGGTCACTATCCGTGTTGTAGCGGCTATCAAGCGTATTGACGGCAGTGATGTGTACGATGAGGATATATCTTATAATATATTGAAAATCAAAGATATTTAAGACGTGAATAAAGAAGTTGCATTAGTAGTGTTCAGCGGCGGACAAGATTCTACCACTTGTCTGTTTTGGGCGAGGCGTGAATTTAAGAAAGTGATCGCTTTGAGTTTCCTGTACGGACAAAAACATGAAAAGGAGGTAGAACTGGCGCGGGAAATTGCCCGTAAGGCAGATGTGGAGTTTGAGGCGATGGACGTCTCATTTATCGGCGGATTAGGGCATAACTCGCTTACGGATGCTACCATGATTATGGATCAGGAAAAGCCGGAAGGTAGTTTTCCGAATACATTCGTGCCGGGGCGTAACCTGTTTTTCCTGAGTATTGCTGCCGTGTATGCCCGTGAACGTGGTATCAGTCACATGGTGACGGGAGTATCTCAGACCGATTTCAGCGGATATCCCGACTGCCGGGATGCTTTTATCAAATCCCTTAATGTGACTTTAAATCTGGCTATGGACGAGCAGTTCGTAATCCATACTCCGTTGATGTGGATTGATAAAGCGGAAACTTGGGGGCTGGCGGATGAATTGGGAGTGCTTGAGTTGATCAGGAACGAAACTTTGACCTGTTACAATGGTATTCCGGGTGATGGTTGCGGTCATTGCCCTGCCTGCAAGCTGCGCCGTGAAGGATTAGAGAAATATCTTAATAGTAAATGATGGTATAGTTATGACTGAATTGAAAGACCAACTCTCCCTTTTGGGAAGAAAAACAGAATATAAGCAAGATTATGCTCCCGAAGTACTGGAAGCTTTTGATAACAAACATCCCGGGAATGATTATTGGGTGCGTTTTAATTGTCCGGAATTTACCAGTTTATGTCCCATAACCGGGCAACCTGATTTTGCAGAAATCCGTATCAGCTATATTCCTGATATTAAAATGGTGGAAAGCAAGAGCTTGAAACTCTATCTTTTCAGCTTCCGGAATCATGGTGCTTTCCATGAAGATTGCGTGAATATCATAATGAAAGACCTTATCAGCCTGATGAACCCTAAGTATATTGAGGTGACGGGTATCTTTACTCCGCGTGGTGGCATTTCTATTTATCCGTATGCTAACTATGGGCGTTCGGGAACCAAGTATGAAGCTATGGCGGAGCAACGTCTTATGAATAGAGAATAAAGAAATGGGGTGTTGAGAGAAACACCCCATAATATTACTTTTTGAAGATTGTTACCTCCGTAGCTTTCAGGATTTCTGTTCCTCCAATCTTTTCCTTGACACATGTCACTTCTACACTGTCATTTAATAGTACACCACCTACTTTGTTTGTATTGGCATCCATTGTACAGATGTTTACTGTATCTCCCTTACCGGTGATCAGGGTGATGTTATTCATTGAGGCATTATAAACGATTCCATTAATTACTTTGGACGGGTTTTCTTGTTTACAAGAACTAAAACAACTTGTAATAACAACAAGTGTGAATGAAAAAATCAACTTCTTCATGTATAATAGTTTTTCGTGATAATTGTTAAGCGCAAATATAAAATTATTTATTGAAAAAATATTGATTGCCGGACGGAAAATATTTAGCTGTTGAACTAAAAGTTCTGTTTATGTGTTTTAATATAGTCAAATTGTGCAATCATGAGAATACTTTTTTCTATAAAATATTTTGTCCTCATCATTCTTTTATGTCTTTCTTTTCCCGTATCAGCCGAAGACAAAAAGGAAAATGCAAGTACGGATTTGTTGATTATCAGTAGTTATGTATCCGGTGCTCCGTGGAGCCAGACCATCATTTCACACATCATGCAGAAAGAATATGACCGTAGGGATGTGAGTATGAAAGTGGAATACATGAATATTCTGACTATCGAAACTCCGGAAATCCTGAAACAGTATAAGGAAAATCTTTTCTCCACTTACGGGGAGACTCCGCCTAAGGCAGTATTAATGTTAGGAAATGCCCCCTTGTTGCTTCGGGATGATATGCGTAAGCATTGGGGAGACATATCCTTGATAGTATGTGCTGAAAGCAAATATGTGGGGCCGGATAGTACCTATATTTATAATCAGGTAGTGCCGGAACAAAACAGAATTTATTTGCGGGATTTGCGCGACCACTATAATATGACTTATTTGCGGGCGCACTCTTTTATTCCGCAAAATATCCGGATGATGCGTAGCATGCTTCCTGATATGAAAAGTCTGCTTTTGATTGGCGACCAGACTGACCGTGATATTGATTACGACCAGCAGATACAAAACTTGATTAAAACGGAACATGCTGACCTGGACTATAAATTCTTGTCTGCCGGTACCTGGAGTTCGGATCTGTTGCTGGACACATTGCGGCAGGTATCTCCCAAAGAAACGGGAATCCTGTTTGCTTCGTGGTTCCATAAGCGGATGTTTGCGGGGAATATGGTTCTGATGGCGAATTCCTATAAAGTGATAGCCAACTCTTCTATGCCTTGTCCGTTCTTTGCTTTGTCAGCTTCCTTGTCGAGCATTGAGGAAGACGGGAATATCATAGGAGGGTGTGTTTATGACATGGATTTTTATTGTGAGGAAATTGTGAAAGCGGTTGATGCCGTGATGGACGGTAAACGGGCGCGTTTCATTCCGCCCTATGAGCCGGAGCCAATCGTAATTTTTAATTATCCTTATATGGTGGACTTTGGCTTATCTCCTGATAACTGTCCGGCAGGAACCGTTTTTCTGAATGCTCCGCCTACTTTTCTTGAAAAGTACCAGTCGGCTCTTGTTGTAGGAAGCATACTGTTATTGTTGGTTGTGCTGTTTTTCCAGTTCCGGAGAAATAAAATACTGGAACGGCTTCAGCTGGTGGAACAGAACCAACGCTTTACACATACCAAGCTGGCTATGGCATTGGAGGTGGTCGATCTGCTTCCCTGGCAGTGGGACTTACAGACGGATGAGATTACATATAGTTCATATACCCCCATAGAACCGGGAAAGGAAGCAATATCGGAGATGACTTATTCTATCAAAATGCAAGATTATCTCACGTATATTTGTGAGGAAGACAGAGAGCGACTTCGGAAAGTCTTGCAGGATATACGCTCCAATAAGGTCAAGGAGATTCGGGAAGAATACCGCATTCATCGTCCCGATACTATGGAACGGGATATGGACTGGATGGAAGCTCGTGGCTTTGTAGAACAATATGATGAGAAAGGTACTCCTTTGATGGTGGTCGGCTCTTCGCTGTTCATAACGGAACGCAAAGTGGCAGAGCAGGAACTGATTGCCGCCAAGGAACGTGCGGAAGAAGCCAACCGGCTGAAATCAGCTTTCCTTGCCAATATCAGTCATGAAATCCGTACTCCGCTGAATGCCATTATCGGTTTCTCCGGTATATTGACCATGACGGAAGATGAAGAAGAGAAGCGGGAATATGTCAACATCATAGAGAAAAACAATGCCATTTTATTGCAGCTCATCAATGATGTACTCGACTTATCTAAAATAGAGGCCGGAGCCATTGACTTGCATTATTCTGAATTCCGACTGAATAAGATTTTAGTCATTCTTAAAGACGTGATAGAACGACGTCTGCAGAGTGGGGTTGAGTTGATTTTTGAACCCGGAATGCCTGATGATTATCTTGTCTTCTCCGAACAAAACCGCTTGCAGCAACTTGTGCTGAACTTCCTGACCAACGCCTGTAAGTTTACTTCGAGCGGCAGCATCCGTTATGGGTACGAAGTTCGTGAGAAGAATATTTATTACTATGTGACGGATACGGGTAGCGGAATACCGGAGGATAAACTGCAACTTGTTTTTGAGAGGTTCATAAAGTTGGACAACTTCAAGCAAGGCACCGGTTTAGGCCTTCCCATTTGTCAGCTTATCATCCAGAATATGGGTGGTGAAATAGGGGTGAAATCCACGTTAGGCAAGGGATCTACCTTTTGGTTTACGCTTCCCCTCCAACCAAAACGGTAAGAGGGGAGAGCGTTTTTTATAGGACAGCCTTGTCTTCGATTAAGTTTTTCAATCGTATCAAGGCTTCAATGTAGTAATAATCTGCATAGATGATAGCGGCATCTATTTCTGAGTCATTAGGCAAATGACCGGTAGAGTGGAGGAGGAATGCGGGCTTGTCTTTACCGCATTGGTATTGGTCTGAGCTCAGGCTTGCCAGCATTTTTATAGCCGCATCTTTATATTCACTGCCTTTCTTTCCTGGAAGATAGGTAGATAGTTCCAGTAAAGCAGAGGCTGTTACGCAAGCGGCAGAGGCATCGCGTGGGGTGTTGGGGATACGGGGATCATCAAAATCCCAGTAAGGCACGTAATCTTCCGGCAATCTTTGCAGATAAACGTCCGTCACCTTCTGCACAAAGTCCAGATAGCGCGGGTCGAGGGTTTCCCGATAAACGACTGTATAACCATAGATAGCCCATGCCTGTCCGCGTGCCCACATCGTATTGTCCGCATATCCCTGGTGGGTAACTCCTTTGATAAAATCTCCCGTCAGCGTATCGTATACAGCCACATGATAAGAGGTGTAGTCCGGACGGAACTGATACTTCATGGTTTTGTCAGCATGGGATATGGCTATATCCGCCAGATATGGATTTCCTCCGTTTTTAGCTGCCCAGAAAAGCATCTCCAGATTAATCATGTTGTCCATGATTGTATTGTGCCCGCCAAACATTTCTACATTTCTCGGCCAGGAAAGAATGGTTCCTACGCGTGGTCTGAACAGGGTTGCCAATGAGTCTGCCGTATTCAGAATTACTTGTTTGTATTCCGGGTTGTGCGTCAGGCGGTAACCGTTGCCGTAGCTGCAAAAAACAAGGAATCCCAAATCATGGTCGTATGCAGGAATCTGCGACAGGAATTTCAATGACTCAGTAAATTTCTCCGCTTGTTCCTTAATTGCCGCTTTGCCGGTATATTCATAGTCATACCATAACACTCCCGGCCAGAATCCACTGCACCACTCATCTTTTGTCGCTTTTCTGCAATGCCAGACGTTGAGGCTGTCCATGATGTTACGGGGCATCATGGTGTAATCGATTGTGCCATCAGCTTCCTTGAGTTCAGTCAAAGTGCGCTGTACCTGATCGTTGCAGTAGTCCAGTGCTTCATAAACATCAATACCTGTTCCTTTATCGGGCATGTTGCAAGCTGAAAGCAGGCACAAGCATGCACCGAACAATAATCCTTTTGTTTTCATATAATCAGTTCTTTTTATTTGTCAATACGAAACCAGTCAGCATCTACCCATCCTCTTTCTTTACCGTAGGGAGTGGTACTGAATAATCCTACTTTGGCGCCTATCCATTTCCCCTGCCGTGCAGTGAAAGCTGTACCGGCTGTTTTATATTTCTTTCCATCCAGACTGTAATAGAAGTGGCAGATGCCACCTTTACCGACTTTCACCCGCAGGTAGATATCTCTTTCATAGTTCGGAAATAACCCGGCCTCATACTGACGGCTGGCGGGTATTTCCACTAAACGGGTGACTGTTTCAGGTGTTTTTTGTTCTGCGTCCTTGCATGTCACTTGTTTCAGTATAAATTTATCTCCCTCTTTTTCTACGCCTATGTAACAATAATCCCATCCCATCACAATCAGTCCCGATTGTTGACCGTCCATTTTGGCAGAAACCTTTAACTTGGCAGTGGAGGTAAATTCTTCTGCCATAAATTTCTGTAACAATAGGTTGGGCACTTCCCAGAAGTTTACGAAGTCTTTGGAAAGAACGTGTCCGTAGATGCGTATGAAACCAAGATCGGAGGTGAATCCGAATGTGTCCTGATAGTTGGCATGCCATTCCCATTGCATCCCCAGCCGACGGGTGTTGAATTCATCACTTTCTGCCGGTGTCTCCACAGGGTAGCTTTTGCCAACATTGGGTTTCCTATAGCGGGTTACGGGTTCACCGCAACCGTCACCATCTTTGTCTTCGCCTATTACAGGCCAGTCATTCACCCATTTCATCGGGTTCAGATGAACCACACGCCCGTACATGGCTTTGTCCTGGAAATGGACGAACCAGGATTCACCGGTTGGTGTGTCTACCCATGCACCTTGATGCGGACCGTTAATCTCCGTGTTGCCCTGAGCCATGACGATTTTCTTCTCGTACGGACCGTACACGTTGCGTGAGCGCAACACTAACTGCCATCCGGTGGCTACGCCTCCCGCAGGTGCAAATATGTAATAATACCCATTTCGTTTATAGAGTTTGGGGCCTTCTACCGTATGGTTCATCCCGTCGTTTCCATCAAATACCAATACCGGTTCACTGATGACTCCGGTTCCTTCCGCGTTCATTTCGCATACGGTGACGACACTGTTGAATGCTGCCCGGCTTCCGGCCCATGCATATGCCAGATACACTTTCCCGTCTTCATCCCAAAGGGGAGCTGGGTCTATCATTCCCCGTCCGGCTTTTACCAGTACGGGCTTTTCCCATTCTCCGGCAGGATCTTTGGTCTTTACCATAAAGATGCCGTGGTCGGGGTCACCCCAGTAGATGTAGAATTCTCCGTTATGATGGCGGATGGATGGAGCCCATACGCCTTTACCATGCTGGGGAGAATTGAAGAAATTTGTAGGCTCAATCTCTTGCAGGGCATAGCCTGCATACTTCCAGTTCACCAAATCCCGGGAATGGAGAATCGGCAATCCCGGAGCACATCCGAAGCTGGAAGCTGTCATATAGAAATCTTCACCGGCGGCGCAAACATCCGGGTCGGAATAATCAGCATGCAGCACAGGGTTTATGTAGGTGCCGTCTTTTTGGTCGGCTACCCAAACCTTGGATACATATTGAGCTTCCGCTTGCCAGCATGAGGCACATAATGCAGTTACGAATAGAAGTATCTTTTTCATCCTTAATTACCTTAAAATAAAAACATCCTGAAAACAACTCTTTTTACCTTAAAAAATCTTCTACCTGATTCATCCATGTTAGAGTCTTATATCGCTTATTAATACGATTAAGTGCTTATATCCACTCAATGAAAAAACAGCTTTTATAATTTTTGTCCTTTGTAGGCCTTGTATTTCTTCATCTCTTTTCCGTCGACCGGTATAAGGCGTATGGCAGCTCCACCGCTGGGTTTCAGTTGAAACTTCATGGTTTGGGTGCTCTTTACTAACAGATAAGTACACTTCACCTGTGTTTTGGTTTTCACTTTCTCACCTCCGTCTGTATAGATGCAGGCAAGGTAGGTTTTATCCTTATCCAGGAAAGAGAGAGGGACGTTCTCGGCAGAACCGTCATTGTTTGTTAGGGTTGCAACGAACCATTCCTGTCCTTTGCGACGTGCCATGGTGATGTTTTTGCCGGGTGCTCCGTCCAGTACCTTTGTATCGTCAAATACGGTTTGCAGGTTCTCGAACCATTCTATCTCCGGTTCACCGTTGTAGAATGAGGGTTTATCGTACCAGAAGATGGTTTGCAATGGGCTGTAGAAGACGAGTGAGGCTGCCAGTTGGTGGGCGTGTGTTGTCTTCAGCCGTTTGTCGTAGTAACAGATGGTATAGTCGGCTGCACCGTTGATCATGCGGGTGAAAGGTAATGTCACATTGTGAGTTGCATCGGGAAATTCTTCGTTACCGCAGATTCCTTCCTGCGTCAGCAGGTTGGGGTATGTGCGGCTGAAACCGGAGGGGCGGTATTCATCGTGAATATTCATCAGCAGATGGTTTTCGGCTGCCAGGCGTACCATATCGTGCATCCATGTAGCCCAACGATGGCTGGCATATTGCACAAATCCGGATTTCACGCCGACAATTCCCCATTGGCGGAGCAGCGGGAAAAGTTCCCGCATTTGTTTCATCAGCGCATGTTGGTTGACGTATACCCAGATGCCTACGCCTTTTTCTTTACCATATGCTATCACGCGAGGCATATCCAGTTTGGCGACTACTTTGGTGGCGTCACCGTCGTGTGAGGTGCAGGGCATATACCATTGCCAGTCGAAGAGCATGTAGGGAATGTTGTGTGCTGCACAGAAATCTATGGTTGCAATGGCACCTTCAGTGGTGATGGTGGTTTCACGCATTATCTTGCCCGGTTTCACCCAGGAAGCAGCATCCGGTATTTCACAGGGAGGATTCAGGTTTTGGATGATGTCGTTGTGTTCCAGTAACTCTCCGGGTTTATCGGCTGCCATGATAATCTTCCAGGGAGTAGCGTAGTAGGTCACTACGTCTACGGGACTGTACATGACGGAAGTCAGCGTATTTTTCTTATCTGTGGAGGCAAGATATTTAGTGAGGCACCAGTCGTCTACATCAGCATCGGCCAGTGCCGCCCATGTTCCGTTGGGGAGTTCCAGAGTCAGCGCACGTTCCACCGGATGCTTGATGTCGTTGATATCCAGATATTCGAAGAAAGCCTGTGCCCATTGTTCCGTCCATGCTTTCGTACCTTCGGGGAGTGTGTACTCGGTCAGATCTCCTACGACTTTATGGAAGATGGCTTTCGGGTGTTCGGGAAAAAAGTAACGGAAAGCAACGCCTTCGTCATAGGCACGCACTTCGATGTTGAGGCGGTATCCGGAATTGTCTTTCTTGGATAAGTAGAGGGTGGCTGCCTTATAATGGTCATGCACCGTACTGCGCTCGCCATAAAGAGGGTGCCACGTGATGTTGGTTTCGGGCTGATAGGCTACGGAGTCTACTTCCAGGTTATCCATCCAGCACGCAGGCTGCTTGAGGTCTCTTGCTCCGAGAGCCATCTCCCAGATGCGATTGTCCAGTTCCAGTCCGGCACGGGATTCATTGATTACGGAGTTACCTTTGTAGTCCACCCGGTAATAGAGTTCGTTCACTGACGGTGACACTTGTTTCTGGTAGAATGCAATTTCCTGTGTTCCGTTGGGAGATGCCAACTTTAGTTCCTTTGTGTTCCCTGCAAGGAGAGTTGAACTGAAAGCCAGCATCATGATTGCTGAGTTTATATTCTTCATGATCTTCATACGTATTGTTTTTATATAAATATTGTTTTTATATAAGTACGGTTTATTAGAAGAATATACTCAATGGATAGGTAATTAATTAATCTTATACTTAACGATAGATGAAAAAACTCCGTTCCACAGGTTCGGCAGTCTGAATCTTTCCGGCATGACCGTATTGCCACGCTACGACTGTTACCTTTAGCGGAAACTTGCTGCGTGGCGGAATAGAGGTGAATATCAGCTTGTCGTCTGCAATTTCTGCCGATCCTTCTTTTACATAATAGTAGACAGGCAAACCGCAGTCGGAAGTGGCATGAAGCGGAATAGACTCCGTCCCTTCTTTCACGTCATCAATACCGGGGAAAAGGATGTGTTGGCGTTTACCCTCCGTATTGCGGTAGGGGATGCGGAAACTGAATTCCTGCACGGTACTTTTATAGCTCTTATCGCCGTCATTACTTGCCAGCAAGCAAATATCACCGGTGCGGCGCGTGTTGTACATTCCCATGCGATAGAAACGGACGGTAAAAGTAGTGTCATTCACTTTCTGTACGGGGCCGCAGATGCGGGTTATCTCGGGTGGAGTTGAGGCGTGTTCGTCGGACAATGCAGTATGCAGGCTGTCCGTATATACGGCTTTCAGATGAAAGGTCAAACCATCCTCTTCGGGCAGGAAGCGGGCGGAAATACGTACATGGGACTGAGGGTTATAACTGAGTAGTTGTCCACTTTGCATGAAACCGAGATATTGTGGTTTCTTTCCCCGTTCCTGTCGATAACGTTCTTCTGTAATTTCTGCCATTTCCCGGTCAAAGTACCAGAAAGCATCATGCGGGTCACCTTTGTATTGTGTGTAGGGCGCCGCCTTAGCCCGTTTTTTCTGATTGGGGTGCCAGCGTTCGGCAAGCCACCCTTCCTGTGGATTCACTTTTTTCAGTTGCATTGGATCATCTTTCTCTGTTGTTTCAGGCAGACGGTATTTCAACGCTTTTTTTAGAAAGAGGGCAATGTAGGCGGCTGTGCGGTCGGCTATATCAAAGTGTCCCCGTCCTGCATCACATAGAAAAGAGATACAGCTTTCAGGATACATCATGCGGAATGCCAGAGCCGGATTAACACGGGCTTCCCACCATTCATATTCTCCTTCAATCATAAGGCCGGGGATGCCGTCGATATTGCGGTTTCGTCCCCATTCCAGGTTCTCCCGTCCATATCCGGTAAGATTGGTACGCGGGGCGTCGCCGTGGAAAGAAATCACAGCTAATGTACGTTCTGGATTCCAGGCGGCAAAGTTCCAGGGAAAGGTGGCCATGGCAGAGTGTCCGAAAGGGATAACGGGTGCATCTTTCAGTTCACTGTAACCACTGACGGATGCGAGGTCTTCCAGCATCTTGTCGAATACCTCCTGGCTTCCACTTTTCACGTCCCATTGCTGGTCCCAGCCGGGAGTAATCCATACGAGTCCGATGCCGGCTTCCGCCATCTCTTTACGGAACAGGGGATTTTCGAACAGAGTTTCTTCGGTCATGTTATGAGTGCCCACTATGACGGCTTTCACTCGGTTGCAATCGGAAGGTATCCATAAAAATGCTTGTGGGTGGTCGTTTGTTTCCTTGGATATAATGCCCGGTATTTGTACGGACCATTGCCATTCGGCAGCCGTCAACTTGGAAAATGAGAGGATAGCAAATATCAATACTAAATAAAAACGATACTTCATCATATCTTCTTTTTGTTATTGTGCCGCCTGCCGGTTAGCGGCAGGGCGGCATGATGTGAGTAAAAGGTAAAACCCACAGAGAGAGATTAAAAGAACAGTTTTTTTCATCTGTGATGTTCTCTTGTTTATTTTATCGGTATCTGTCATTCTGATGTACTTATTCGGTTTTTAAATCCCAATATACAACGTAGCGCTGGCGATGCAAATCATACAGAGGCTTTAAAAGCGTACCTTGCTGATTCCTGAATTCCAGGCTCTTTCCTGTGCGTTGCAGGCAACGTTCAGGATGTTTCAGGTCTACCTGTAATGTGGTGTTTAACCCTGCCGGAATGTGATAATTATAGGTGTAGTAGTCATTGTAAAGCTCCGGGTTGGAGAAAGGAGCCGGAGACTGCATTCCTTCAGTACCGAGTTCACCCGCCAATACTAACGGACCATATATCAATGCGCCCTTCTGAGGATTATCGGGAGTGGTTTCCAACTGTATTTCCATTGGATAATTGGCCTCAATCTTGTCTCCGTCTTTCCATTGGCGTGTCACGGCAATGTATGAACCCGGTTTTTGTTTTACAGAAACCCGTTTGCCGTTAACCTTGACTGTCACCTTCTTGCTCCATGATGGATAGCGCAGATACACGGTGGTTTCTACCGGCTTTTTCGCATGGATGGTCAGTGCCGTTGTTTCTTCTGCCGGGAAGGCAGTTTCCTGGCGGATAATCATTTCTTTTTCTTCCCAGTTTACCTCTGAAGGGATGAAGAGATTCACATAAATACCTTTATCATTATGGTAATAGATTGCTTCCCCATATTTGGCATGGTTTTCGAATCCGCTACCTACACAACACCAGAAAGAGTTCTCCTGTGTGCTGTACACTTTGTGCGAGCCGGACAGTAGGGGTAGGAAGTAAGTCACCATTCCGGTTTCAGGGTCTTGCTGCCCTAAGATATGGTTATAGAGTGCCCGTTCGTAGTAGTCGGCTATGGAGGCATCGCCTGTCCAGCAGAACAGGTGACGGCTTAATTTCAGCATATTGTATGTGCAACATGTTTCTCCGGTATATCCGGTGAGGTGTTTGGAGAACTGTTTCGGATCGAAGAAGTGTTCCTTATCACTGCTGCAACCGGGGGCAAAAGTATGATGATTAATCATAGTGTGCCAAAAGAAGTCAGCTAGTGTACGGCTTTCTGCACTTTTCGTCAGCTCATAGTTACGGGCTTCGGCCAGAACCTTGGGGATGAAGGTGTTGGTGTGTTTGGTTCCCAAGTCATCACATTGTTCTTTCAAGGGATCGATGACATCATTATGATAGAAAAAATCGGCGAGCCAACGGTAACGCTCGTCGCCTGTAATTGCGTAGAGATTATAGAAAGACTCGTTTACACCGCCGAACTCGTTCCGTATCATTCTCTTCCGGGTAGTTTCATCCAGAGGCTTTAGCTTGTTATAAGCCCAGTCGCCCATACGGGTCACAACATCGAGCGCCTGTTTGTTGTCTGTATAGAGATATTGGTCAATTAATCCTGAGAAGAGTTTATGGAGAGTGTACCAGGGTGCCCATACGCCTGTACCCCGTATATTCCTATTAATCAATTCTTCCGGATAAGCACTGAGATATCCGTTTCCCAACGCTGTCTGTACTTCGGCCAGCCCACTGACCAGACTGTCACCTTTCTGTTTGAATATCTCACTTCCGGTAGCCGCATACATTAATGCATAGGCTGATAGCAGATGCCCTGCGGTGTGTCCTCGCAGTTCGCAGTCAAGAGATTCCCAACCACCCAGTTTCTTTACAGTCATATATCCGCCTTCGCGTCCGGCAAATACGCCTGCATTGGTGCGAAAGCTGTGCAGCAAACGGTTGGTAGCTATCGAGGTCATCCAGACAGAGTCCCGCATCATGTTATCACGGAAACGGCTCGGAAGCAGACGTACATCTTTTAAATCAAAACTCTGAACCTGCATCGGAGCTACGGTTTCCTTTTTCATCTTTCCGGTGTGCTGTCCGGGATAGATGGATTGGGCGGAAAGTTCGGTTGATAGAACCGCACAGATCGTCATTAAGATTAAATTCTTATTTCTCATAATTTATTTGTTAATTCTTTCTTGTTTTTATGATATTAATACGAACGAAGAATCGGATTTACTCAAATAAACCAAGGTTATAAGTCCAACAAGAATTTATCTGTATTTCAATACTGTATTGCGGCTTCCGTTATCGTAGAAATACTTCTTTCAGTTGTTCCGTCGTGCAAACGAAGCACGACAAGGACCGCACCAGGTAGCCCATACATCGATAAAGATCACTTTACCCGGGTATAAGTCAGTAATTTCCTTAAAGGTGCGTACACTGTCCGTATTCAATATATGAATGTCTTTCGGAAGTTCGGCTTCATTGAACGCTTTGTTCTTCTGTATCGCTGTTTCTAATTTCGGCATCAGTACGCTTTTGGGATATAATGTCTTGAATTCCTCATACAGTGCAGGAATACCGGTTGCAAAATATTCGCGGCTTTCATCTTCTAGAATGAGAAGTCCCATTGCAACCTCTTGTACTCGGCCTTGTAGATTTGCTTTGTATCAATCGAATAACAATTGATTGCGTTCATTGTCATCATTCGTGCGCCTTTCATGTTTCATAAAAATATCTATGCCTGCCATATTCGATATGACATCTGCAAATGCGGGTGAGAATGCACTTTCAGCCTGACCGACGTTTATAAAATCCAACATATGGGCGTAAGTGTCCTCCCATTCCTTCCTGACCATTTCGGAACCTCTCCGGTAGTTACCGAAATATTGATTTATATATGCCATCAAAGCCTGTATACGTATATCTTGTACGGATCTCTGCCTAAACTGATCGTCCACTCCTGCCACTTCTTTTTCTAATGTAGTAGCGTAGTCTGTCAGCTTTTGATATACGGATGAGGCAACCGTGTCCTTACTGACGTTAAAGACATCTCCCCGGCGTGCACGCAGATTAAATACGTTTTCATTCAGATCAGCCAACTTCTTGAGTATTTTATTTTCTTTCGTCAAGCCGTCAACAGGGTTTAGTTCATTGGATTTGGAAGCATCGATATCAAGCGTCTGTTTTCCCGGAGTAAGATAGATACTACCTAAGTTTCGCTTACCATATAGAAAAAGAGTCAGCTTTTCGTTACCATTTACAGGTAAGGTAATCTGATACGTGCTGTCGGCATTTAAACGTAAAGTATCAATCTTGTTCGGTAAGTAAATGCCATCTGTAGTGATGTTATATACAATGGGAGCGCCGGATGTATTCGTTACTTTGCCTTCTAAAGTAATGCTCTTCTGGGTACATCTGCTTAGGAGCATAGTGGTTGCTATGTCGCCAAAGCATAAAGATTTGATAAATTCCATTATTTGTTTTTCATTTAGTTCATAATCTGAGACGCTAAAATAGGTCCAAGGGATTGGCAAAGAGATGCAGATTATGCAGTCGGTCACCATCAAATTCGATGGAGAGATATTGAGGTTGTCGTAAAGTGAAGAGAATGGTGTTTTGTATCTGCTTGTATTCAATACCTTTATTCGAAGGGCGGATTGCTACGTCATGCATTGTGCCATTATTCTTTTTCACCATTATTTCTACAGGACTGCCCATATCAAACTGTACCATGGAAGCATCCTGTACATTGTCCATATCCACTTGCACTTTGTATTCGAACAGGTCTTTCCAGTCTTCGCCTGGTATTCGTACACGTACCGTGTAATCATCATTATGGGGCATACCCGGATTTAAACTTTCAGGATATGTCACTAACTGTGCCTGCATGGACAAGCAGAAAAGAATAGAGAAAAGTATTGATATATACCTCATGATATAAGTCTTTTTAGGTTTATACGTAAAAAAACGAATTAAGGTGAGATATATACTCAATATAATCTCTATTCTTTTCTGTTTAATTCGCCTTACAATGTAGGCACTATTTTTATTATAGAATCGTTTTCATCAAAATCCAGCTTATCAATGCATACTTCCCTATGGAATCCGGCGTTTCTTCCCATGGTCACAGCATCCGGAAATTTGAAACGGTGATAGACTATGTACCATTCATCCTTACCCGGAAGTGGCAGTACAGAATGGTGTCCTGTACCGAAAATTCCCTGCTCAGTCTTTTTGCATAGTATGACTTCACTTTTAGATGCATCAATAGGACCGACCGGAGACTTGGCACGTACATAGCGTACCTGATATTCCGGACTGCGGGTATCATTCTTAGACCAGGTAAAGTAATAGTAACCGTTTCTGTAAAACATATGGGCTGCTTCGCTATAATAAGCGTCATTGTCTATCAGAATCCGTGTCGTATTCGGTTTGATGGACACCATATCCTCATTCAGTTCACATACAGCCATATAATAATTTCCCCAATACAAATACGTCTTGCCGCTTACAGGATCCGTGAAAACATCCGGGTCGATGTTCTGTCCCTTACTCATACCTCCGGGGCGTACTTTGTCAATCAGGGGGGTGCCCGAATCTATGAAAGGACCTGTCGGGCTATCGGCAACGGCTACTCCGATTTGTTGTTCTGCCGTATAATAGTAATAATACTTATAATTGCCATCCGCCTGTTTCTTCTCAATGATGCAGGGAGCCCATGCGTTCTTCTTAGCCCAGGATACATCCTTTAAATCCAGGATAATGCCTTCTTCTTTCCAGTTCATAAGGTCGTCCGAGGAGAACGCCTTGAAAGCCGTACTTCCCCAGTTCAGTATTCCGTCAGTCGTAGGATAAATATAATACTTGCCTGTTTTTTCAGAATACATCACTTCCGGGTCGGCATAGAATCCCGGGAGTACCGGATTCTTTCGGATGGAAGCCGTAGATACATACTTTCTCTTATTTTTCTGCCAATAACTTTCCAGCCTTTCCGCTTCTTCCGTTGTCAGGTGGATGACTGCTCCATGCTTGGGAGCTGTAAAGTTCGTGGTTTTCATCACTCCTTCGTTAAAGCGTCCCAGGTTTTTGAAATTCACGAAATCGGACGTTTCTGTGAAAGCGAAATTATGGGGAGTAACACTATATACGTCATACATCAATACCCATTTGTCTTCACCGATACGCTTCCATACGTTGGGGGCTTCACATGCTTTGGGCTCAAAATCATACCATCGCGGGTCGAACTCATAATTTCCGTTCGCTCTGTCCGAAATAGCATGTTTGATACCCGCCGGACCATCATGGGCAACATAAAACAGATGATATTTGTCACCTGCTTTTGTAATGTCTCCGTCAATGGCCGAAGTCTTTTCGTTCGGATATTCGAATAGAATCTGGGGCAGTGTTTCGATGGTATCGAATTCGTCATTCACATAAACATAGTATAGTTTGTTTGCCTCATTACGGAAACGCATGGTGAAGTAAATCATCAGTTTGCCTTTTTTTGCATCGTAAGTAACTTCGGGTGCCCAGGCACAACCTATTTCACTCATGCCTGCCGACATCTTATCGAAACGGATGTTTGTGCGTTTCCAGTTTATCAGATCCCAGGATTTCATTAGTACCAGTCCGCGGTTATTTCCCCAGCCATATTTGCTGTCACGTTCCCATTGGGTGGTCCGGTAGCCGTCTCTTTGCGCAAAGACGTGTAAATCTGTCATTGCAAGATAGAAAGCTCCGTCCGGTCCGCGATAGATATGCGGGTCACGTATTCCTCGTTGATAAGCAATCGTATCTCCGGAAATCACCGGTTCGCCGTCGTTCAAGGCTGTAAAAGTATATCCGTCATGACTGACAGCCATGTACAGGCCGTGAGTTTCATCTTTATGGAAAACCATCAGATACGCACTCATGTCTTTCTCCTGCGGAACAGCATTCCGGTAACGGAATTGGCTGAACCCGGCATCTCCTTTTCCGCAGGAAAGTAAACCGACACGCAAAGCAAAGAACCCTTTGTAGTTATTATGATGCATATCCGAGACGTCTACATCTTCTACCAATACAGTCCAAGCATTGCCGTCTTTGCTGACCATCATTTTCACTTTATTCCCTTGATTCATCAATTTCACCTTAAAGTTTCGTCCTATCTTATTGGGAATGGTTTCGGTCTGTTCAGCGTTTCTATATATTGTGAAATTCTTCCCGTCAGATACCACGCCTGCGAAAGCCTTTTCATTGTAGAAGAGCACTAATCCGGCTTTATTGCCTTTGCCAACTTGCACATCGACTTGGGTTTCATAGCATTTATCTTCGGGTGTAATGAGCAACAAACGCCCGTCAGCCGGAGAACTGCCCTTGGCGTTCATCCGGAGTGTGTTATTCTTGAAAGAGAGCTGACCGGGAGCATACTCTTTCCAGAAAGTCCACTGCATACCTAAACATGTTTCCGTAAAATCATCATTCAGATTTAATCCGTGTTTGATGTCCGGATTGGCAGGTAGGGATGTAGCGGTCTTGGTGGGGCGGAACCATCCATCCGAACTATATTCCATAGGCTCAATCAAAGTTTGCCGTCCCAGTGTGTGATAGCCTTTCGCATAAGCGTGATACACCATCCACCAATTACCGTTGACATCATCTATCAGTGTGCCATGACCTTTCGACCACCAGTTGTCGGTGGTACTGTACGTATGTACCACCGGATTGTAAGGAGAGTTCTCCCAAGGGCCGAAGATACTTCTGGAACGCGCCATTACGCACATGTGACTGGTGGCAGGTCCGGCTGTACCTCCTTCGGCGGAAGTCATATAATAATAGCCATCCTTGAATAGAAGTTTGGGAGATTCCAGATACATATCATCTCCTTCTGTTTCCCAGTTTTTGGGATATACCCATCCGTCGTAGACCTTCTTGTTTTCACCCGTTATTTTCAGCCCGTCGTCGCTCAGTGGCGCCACCCAGCCATTATTGGTAAAAAGATAACGGCGTCCGTCTTCACCTACCACATGTCCCGGGTCGATTCCCTTGACACCCAACTTTATAGGCTTACTCCACGGACCGCGGATGTTGTCGGCATAAATAACGTAATTTTCACCTTTGGAAGTAGGGTAGTATATATAATACTTATCTTTATACTTCAGCAAATCGGGTGCCATGGCCGAACCTTCGTATTCGGGACATGCACGGCAAACCGGTTCCCAATTCACCAGGTCTTTTGAATGCCAGATCAAAAATCCCGGTGCATAGAAGAAAGGGGAGTGAGTCATGTAATAATCTTCCCCCTCGCGCATGATGGAAGGGTCGGGATAATCACCCGGCAAAATCACTTTCGGATATTCCTGTGCGTCTGTCGGCATTGCCGTTAAGGCAAGCAAAATAAGTAATAAGAGTTGTTTCATGATATACATCTGTACTAAAATAATATTTAAAGTTATTATCTGTTTTCCGGTTTCTTTCTTCTTGTTAATACGAATGAGAATGAATTGCACTTACTACAAATTGAAATAATATGTGTATCATTTGTTTTTCTGGCAGAAAGTGTATCTTTGATAGCAAATCGAATGAGTGACAAATCGCTTTCATTCGTAGTTTATTGAAATAATCAATAGATATTTCATGATGAAAAAGATATTATTATCATTGGTGTGTAGCTTTATTACTTTATGTGTATCCGCCCAAAATACCTTTCAGTTGAAGACTTCGGGCACAGATCCGCAATTATTGGTGGTTCAATATTCCGGTGAGGACAAACCCGAAAAAGGGAAGAAGTTCTTATTCAATATTTTCGTAAACGGCATCCTTCTTTATACGGAGGGATTAAATCGAAACCGCCATGGACTGTTTGAGGTAGTATATCCCATTCCGGATTCTGCCTTGCAAGGCAAGTCTTCCGCACTTGTTCGTTTTGATGCATATGACGAGACGGCGTCCGTGGGCAAGATTTATGATGTTTCCATAGTCCGTCAAAAGTTGGAGACTGGAATCTTTACCGACAGAAAGAACTGGCAGGGCTTGGCTAAAGATTGGACGTGTCCTTCTGATAGTACTTTTATCTATACGGAACCGGACGGTCCTCAACACCCTTATGTCAATCAGTCCGTCATCGACTTGATGTCTTATTACGCTCTGGAAGTTAATCTGAAAATGATCGGCGCGGACAATATTCCTGTGGAAGTTTTTGCTTCCGCCAAGAATCTGAAAGCAGGAACGGACTTGAACAAGGAAAATATATACGATACCCGACGTGCCCGTTTCACTCTGCAAAGGCAGAAGAATGGAGAGTGCAGGCTACTTATTCCTTTTTCTGTTTTTGATACTCCCAAAGCGTCACAGAACACCATCCGGCGTATAAAGTCCATCGCTTTCCATCTGTCCGGTGAAAGAGGCGGTAAGGTTAAGCTACTTTCCACCCGCTTGCTGGAAGGAAATTCAGTGAAAACAACAGCCGACTGTTATTCAAGACCCGGTGAGCCTGGCGATACGATTGTTTATCCGGTGACCGTCACCAATTGCGAACCGACATCGCAATCTGTCTACTTCTCTATTCAGAAATATGGTTGGGAGGCTTTTCCTGTAACCGTTGAGCCGGCACAGTTGGAATTAGCCTCCGGTGAAACCCGGAAAGTGAATGTACACGTGATAGTTCCACCGGGTATCCCTGCCGGAGGGAGGGAAAAACAAACTCTGCAAATTCTTCCGTCAGCCAATCCTTCCGCAGTCCGGACATTAACGTTTACCACTCTGCGCAGTATGCCGCATCCGTTTACTATCCATACAGCAGAAGGATGGGATGAAGTGCGAAGGAAAGCCGGGACTTATGACTGGGCGAAAGACCGCAAAGAGCGTTATATACAGGATGCCAAGGCGTGGATTGTGCCCCTGCGTCCTCCTTATGTGGCTAATGGAGACGGTATTCCCTATCTTTGTGCCACCACCCACGAACATGGTTTGATGAATAACGCCATAGCCTGGCAACTGACCCGTAGTCCGGAATATGCCCGCAAAGTGAAGCAATTCTTGTTAATGATAAGTGATTATCAGAACGGTTTTCCGCTCACCCGGAAAGCTTCCCACCAGTCGTCCGTCCAGGAAGGACACTTTTTCCAGCATCTGGCGCAGGCATACGATTTAATTCAGGATGCCGGGATACTGACTGATGCGGAATGTGCACAAATTGAATATACGTTCCGGCTCTATATAGACTTGTTTCTCCGTCATAAAAGTACCGGGGGCGCTAACTGGGCCGTATCCCAATTGACAGGCGTTTTCTTCTGCGCCCTCGCCATCCAGGACTTCCAGCTTGTGGATGAGGTGCTTTATGCTCCTTCCTGTCTGGTGGATAAATTCCGCACCTACACGATGCCCGATGGATGGTGGTACGAGTGCACCGTCAGCTACAACCTGTGGGTGGCAAGTGAATATGTACAGATAGGACTGGCTTTGAATCCTTTCGGCTATTCCCTGCTGACGGAGAAATTCCCGGTAGATTATAATCTTACCCCTGAATATGACAAGGTAGGCGCCAATGAAGACGCAGACCGCCGGAATCTGCATCATGGTCATAGTTTCCGTATCCGCGGCCCTATTCATCAGCCTTATGTCACTATCAAGATGATGTCCGATGCCTTGCTTCCTTTCCTTGATTATCGCGGCTGGATATTCGGCATCAATGATGCTACGGAGCGTGAAGTGGGTGGAGACAGTTTTGAGATGGCCTATTACGCTTTCCGTGATCCGCGCTATGCGGCATTCATACGTATGACGCCTAAAAGGAACGATTTGATTTACGGCGTACCGGAACTGCCGGATGCAGAACCTGCCGAAGTGCGTGGCGCTTATGCCGACAATGCCGGAGCATTGATGTTGCGTTCCACTCAAAAGGATGCCCGCGAGAAGATTCAGGCTGTATTGAAGTATGGAACCCACGGAGGTTATCACGGGCATTTCGACCGGACTGGATTACTGTCATTGATGCGCTACGGACGTAGTTTCTACAACCCCGAAATGGTCTGGTACAGCTATGCTCCCTACATGTATAACTTTTATGTGCAGACCAGCCTGTCAAAGAATATGGTTACTGTCGACCTGAAACAGCAGGAAGCCGATGACAGCGAACGTACCTTGTTCCATACGGGCAATTTGTTTCAGGCAGGTTGTGTAGAAGGCACTGCCGCATGGAGTTATCCGGCATACGGCGGACTCCGCCACAGCATGAAAGGTCCGAGAGATTTTAAAGAAAAGACGGAATGGGAAGCCCGTTATTTCCCTATCCCCGATAAACATCCGGATTTTGGTGTGCTGACCGGATTTACCGAACCGATTTTCCAGCGCCGGTTAATGGTGGTTACCGATGATTATGTTGTTCTTGCCGATTATGACAAGAGTACGGAGAATAAGCAGCACCGTTTCGACCTGTTGTTCCAGGTGAAGGGCTTGCTGGGACTCGCTGCGGATCATAAAGAGCATACTTCTCATACGGCACAGCTCGGCACCGACCCTTTAAGTGCCGCCCCTTTGGTGACGGATGTCAACCACTATTCCGTAACAGGAACCCTGAAAGCCAGCTTCCTGACGAAGTTCGGTCCGGATGCCGACAACCGTGGAACGCGCATATCCGGTGAACCGGGAAATCTTTATATGGACATTTACAATGCCTGGCCCAATACCCAACGCACAGCTTTCACCGGGCGTGCTCCCGAAGATCACGGTACACAACGTCCATTGCAATATGCCGTCCGGGGAGATGGCAAGACGCTTGCCGAAGGTAAATTCGGCGCCTGGATTCTGGGCGAGGGCAGAGTGGATGTGGATGTTACCGGAGTGAAAAAACTCACTCTGTCTTCTGCCACTCCCAATAAGAATAGAGCCGGAACTTTGTTCTGGGGCGAAGCCGTACTGGAAACCAAAGACGGAAAAACTATTCGCCTTGCCGACCTCCCGTCCATTAAAAACAATGTGCAGGATAACCCGTTCGGCTTGACAAAGGACTATGCTGACGGACGTATCAATATCAGTGGAGAGAATTATGCATGGGGATTACCCGCTGAACCTGTGAATGCAGGTGCTGAAACTCCAGCGGAATATGCTTTTGATTTGAGCAACCTTCAAGCAACACGCCTGAAAACTGTTATCGGTGGAGATTATCCGTTGGGTGATGAGGCTGAACGGCGCATCACTTTCGGCGTCCGTACAGACGCCCCGCAAGCCCGTTTCCTGACGGTGATAGAACCTTATGAAAAGGAAAGTCTGGTTCAGTCCGTTACAGCTTCTTCAGCCGATGAACTTATTGTAAAGTTGAAAGACGGTCGTGAACATTGCTTGTACTTCTTCGGAATGGAAGATGAAGGAAATAAGTTTGGGGTGAAAGTGCAGGAATGGAAAGAAGGGAGATTGGTGCGCGAAGAAAAAACTAAATAAGAATATACATATTGCTTTGGTTTTAGTATTTATGTCTTATCTTTTTGCTGATTATTAATAATTTGTGTTCGTATTGTTTGTCTGCATTTTTAGCGTATCCCCATTTAATGTATTGAAATATAAACGGTTGCTGGGTTAACGGCGACCGTTGTGGCAAGAGGGGTGTCAGGTAAAAGGATTATTTAGCTGCTTCTTTTAGCTGCTCCGTCAGTTTATCCATATTCTCCGGACTGGCTGCCGATTGGAACTGTAGCTCTCCCTTTTTATTAATAATAGCATAGTGTGGAATGTTCAAAATGCTATTTCGTCCGAAGGTATCATAGATCTCATTTTTAAATGTTTCATTAATGATGGCATGTTCTCCCTTCAGATTATAATTGCCTGCCATTTTCTTCCACAATTCCGCTTTTTGGGGAGAATCGATCGAAACATATAATAAAATAATGTCATTTTCATTAGCGAATTTCTGCAAAGGTTTGATGTGTGCAAATGAGGCACGGCATGGTCCGCACCAAGTAGCTCAAACATCTATGAAGATAACTTTACCTGCATATTGGCTGGTAATTTCTTTGAATGTACGCACGCTGTCTGTATTCAGAATATTGACACCTTCGGGCAGTTCAGTCTTATTGAATGCTATATTCTTTTGTAGTGCACTTTCTATTTTCGGAAGCAAAATGCTATTCGGCCATAGTTTCTTGAACTCTTCATATAACACTGGTATACCGATAGCGTAATATTCACGGTTTGCATCTTCCACGAAAATAAGTCCCATTGCCACTTCCTGTACCCGCCCTTGCAGATTTGCTTTGTACCAATCGAACATCACCTGATTGCGTTCGTTTCCATCTTTCACTTGCTTTCCATTATTTTGGAAAATTTCTATACCGGCCATATTAGATATGACATCTGCAAATATGAGTGAAAATACATTTGCTGCATGGCTCATATCAGCAAACTCCAGCATCTTGGAATAAGAGTCATCCCATTCTTTCTTAGCTGCTTCAGAGCTTTTACGATAATTGACTAAGTATTGATTCATGAATGCCAGTAAGACCTGCATATGTATATCTTGTGTTGCCCTCTGCCGGAACTCATCATCTACATCAGTTAATTTACTTTCCGCTGCAGTGGCGTAGTCTGTTAGTTTCTGATAGGTAGATGCAGTGACGGATCTTTGCTGACATTAAATATATCCCCTCGACGTGCACGTAGATTGAATACATTATCATTCAAATCAGTCAGTTTCCGTAGTATCTCGTTCTCTTTGGTAAATCCGCTGACCGGATTTAGTTCGTTAGCTTTGGAAGCATCGATGTCAAGCTGGTGCTTGCCCGGAGCAAGATAAATTGCTCCTAAACCTCGTTCGCCATATACGAAGAGAGACAGTTTCTCATTGCCATTTGCGGGGAGACTAATCTGATAGGTACTATCTGAATTCACATGTAGAGTATCGAGTTTCCCTGAAAGGAATATCCCGTCGGTGGTGATATTATATACAATAGGGGCATCGGATGCATGGGTTACTTTTCCTTCTAAAGTAATGTTCTTTTGAGAGCAGCTTGTCAGCAGCATAGCCAAAGCTGTGGTTGTCAAACATACCTGTTTGTTGAGTGTCATCATTTTCATGGTATTTTTATTGAGTTAGATTGAATATATAGTAATATAGGACAAAGTTAAAAAACTTGATTGGTAATTACTGCTCTAATTAAAAAAAAGACATGTTGCTTTGCTCTTTATTTTTGGAATATTAATTAATATCACTTTTATGAAAACTATAGTAAGTGCTTTTTATTCACTATTCGTATTATCTGGAATATAAAATAATTGTAATATATGCGACAAATGAATCTTTCTATATCGTTTATTTCAGATGGAAAATATCAAATTGACGAAATCCTTTTTGATGAGAGAAAGAAAACTCTGACTTATCAGGAAAAGGAAAAATATTGTTCTAAACAAGTTTTAAAATTACTTACTGCTTTCATTCATGCTGATGAATGCTTTTTGTCCAATAAGGAGATTGCTAATATTTGCGGTTGGTCATTAGATGATATAGGTCTTGATGAGAAGCGGAGAACAGCTATTAAATATCTTAGGAAACAACTATATGTGAATGAAACAAATATACGTATAGAATTTATATCTGTAAGAGAAGGGTATCATCTGTATATTACAGGGTAATTTTTCACTCTTTTCTCACGCAAATAATGAGTAAAGTCTATTATTTTCTCCATATATTCGCAGTCTTAAGCGTAGAAAAATACATTACTTATGGATATATTTAGTAAAATATGGAATCATATAAAACAATATTATGTCATTAGCGTGATATCAGTTATATGTCTGTATTTATTTCTTCCTTATAGAGCTTGTTTTTTTATAGATCCATCTTTACAAAGAGAAGAAAACTGGATATTCGGTTTATTTGTGATTAGTGTATTTCTGTCGATTCTATTCATACAAAGTAAAAAGGAACACATTGCATTAAATAAGTTAGATGTGTATATTGTTATATTCTTCATATATGTATTCATTCGTTCATGGAGGAATTTAGAACTGATAACCTCTACAGACTTAATAATATTATGTATACTATATTTTATTATACGTATTATGAAACCGGTTTATACTCTTTTTCTTATTTTTTTGATCATACTATCTACTTATTTACAAATTATAATAGGTTATGAGAGGTTACCTTATCAATGGAATACACTTGCAGATGTAACTGGAGTATATTTCAATAGTGGAATATTGGGATGTCAAATAGCTGTTGCAATGTTGTCAATACTAATTTTCAACATATATTGGTCTCTGAATAGATATATAGTGGCTTTTTCATTTCTGCTATTACTGATTCCACTTATATATGCAGATTCGCGAGCTTCATGGCTGGCACTTCTTATTAGTATCAGTTATATTGTGCAAAAGAAATGGTTTTCTCCTAATGGATTCTGTAAAAAGCATTGGCTGTTGATGATGTTTTTGTTATTGATTATTCTTGTTGTATTATTTTGTTATAAAGTTCCATCAGCTCAAGGTCGTCTTTATATCTGGTTCATTTCATTACAATCCTCTATAGACAATATGCTATTAGGAAGTGGGATTGGATCTTTTCAGGCACATTATATGTTTTGGCAGGAAGCATTTTTTAGAGCTAATCCAGACTCTAATTTTTCATATTTAGCTGATGAAGTAACAGTACCTTATAATGAATTTCTGAAAATATATGTGGAAAATGGACTTATTGGATTTGTATTATTAGGAATTGTTGTTTTCAATGTTTTTAAAATAAAGAACATATTGGTATGTAGAGAAAAATACGCTATGCTAAGTAAGGGAATATTGTTATGTATACTTTCATTTTCTTTTTTTTCATACCCATTCTCTTATGTTCAGTTCCGTTTCTTGACGATAGTATCTTTGGCACTTTTGTCTTCTTCGTTGCATAGTGAATATTGCATTCATTTATCATCTAAAGTATTCATAAAATTAATCAGATATGGAGCTCTTCTTTTGGGTATTGTTTTTTTATATCAACGGTATAATTATTTTCAAATAGAAAAGTCGTGGAATATAGCTATGTATTCATTTCCCACTGACAAGGTTCAGTCAATCAATTGTATGCAGCAAATATCTGGGATGTTATCAGAAAATTCATTTTTTCTTTCCTCATTTGCAGCAATGAGGAAAGAAAATGGAGAATATGATGAAGCTATAAGATTATACGAGAAATCTTTAAAGTATAAATCTTCGTATTACACCTATATAGAATTAGGAAAATGCTATCAACTTAACGGTGAAAACGAAAATGCACTTGAATGCTGGAAAGCTGCTTCTTTTATGATACCAAGTCGCTTTCTTCCTATCTATTTGTGTACTAAATTATATTTAAATAATAATGACCTGAGTAAGGCTCAAAAGTTGAAAAAAATCCTTTTTCATAAGAAGAGGAAAGTGGATGCACCGGAAATAGACCGAATGTTACTTGAATTGGACACTGGAGGAATATGAGATTCTAATTGAATTATATATTTTGTTAAACTAAAATTATTGCTTATGGAGAAACGAATTTTTGGACTAAATTTGTGGATAGCCTTTATTGCCTTAATTATTATTAGGCTATTTTATGCATGCTATGATGAAGATTCAGATGTAGACATGCCAAGAGAAGAGTCTGCTGTTGTTGCAGAAGCTCGAGCTTTGTATCAGGAATGTGTGGGCAATGTGGTTCAAATTTTTACACGTACAGGATCACCAGCCATGATGATTAAACCAGAATGGAAATGGGTATCAATGGAAAAAAATGAAGATTATTTAGCTTTAGAAATTGGTAAAGTGTCGGAACGTGGCTTTTATTTTGTGGATCCGGTTGCATCAGAGAAAGCAAAAGCAACAGGAAAGTCTAAGTATAGTCAGTCAAAAACTTCTTTTGTTTATTTGAAAGACAGAAAAATGGAAGAAAGTTATATGTTTCTTATGACGATATCGCCGACTCTGGATTATACGGAGAAAACAAACTTTAAACCGTTTAAGAAAAATTCTTATTTGAAGAGGGATAAAGATTTTAGTGGACTTATTTTTTATCATGATCTTCAAGGAAAGTTTGTGAATGGATGGAGATATAAAGACGGTGAGATTGTTAGTGAAATTACTTTGATAGACATGGATAAGCAAGATTTTATATTAACTCGTTCCGGTTCAACTTGTCCTGACGGTTTTATTATATATCAAGTAGAGCAATGTTATTATACGTATTCTCCTTATTTAGGAGAGGTGACCTATACGGATTGCAAGTCTTGGTATGAAATAGATGTCATCTATCAAGATTGCCCTGTAGAAACTCCTAAAAGTGGAGGAGGAGATGGTGGTTATGGGGGTGGTGGACAAGTTGCTGGTCTGACTACTAAATTGAAAGGTATAATTAAGAATAATAAAAATTTGAGTGAAGGTCAAATAGTTAAACTTGATAAAATTGTAGATGATTTGGATGATGATTGTCAAAATGGTAACAGAGCAATCTACAATGATTTAATCTTATCGGGAACTTTCTTTGAAAATGTAGAAATGAGACCTTCTGGACCTGAATATGAAACAGCGGGTTATGACCTCAATGATAGGACTTTGTTTTTTACTGATACAGATAATATTACCTATCATGGATTTACTCATGAACTATTTCATCTCTTTCAGAGAAAATATGGTGCTACTTTTACAAATGAATGGTTAGGTTTACTGGAATTTGAGCGAACTTTATACAGTGATATTATTTATTTTGTTAATGTGCTCAAAGGTGATTGGAGTGATGATTATAAAATAGGGGCCAAGGTAGGTGATTGGGTATGGAGAGGTCTTGACAAGATGGGTGTTGATGGATTCACTACGATGGTAGAGTATAAAAAATGGTTATCTAATATTACATATAATGGTACGCAGATTCCAACTAATATAGATGCGGCAGGATTTAAGAAGTTTGCTGAATTCTTTGGAAATGTGAGTTCGTATCCTAAAGGGGATAAGTATAAATATGATATGCCTTATGAAGGTTATAGTGGAACTAGTGCCTTATTTTTTGCTTTAACTTATGCGGGTAACGACCTGTGTAATTAGTCATTTAAAAATAATAATAATTATGAAAAAGTATATTATTACCTTTTTATTATGTCTTACAAATATAATAGTTGTATTTGCTCAAGATTCTAATAAAATTATAAGTAAAACAACAAGAAGTACACAGTCATTAGGAAGAATATGGAATAAAGAAATTTCTTTTGTAAAAGAGAAAATGGACACTTTTTGTATTCAAGTAGTTAATAAAGTATTCACTACTGTCATCAATACGAAATTTCCGTATTATGATTATGAGAAAGATTTGCTCATTTGTGATGAAGAAGATTATATTTTAGATATACTGCATTTGCGTATAAGTAGAATTTTAGTTGATGGAGATCCGTATGGTTATAGGGAGCTTATAAAAAAATATATCGAACCGGAAGTTGGATATATTTCAACACATGAAGAGGATTCCGGTGGTCCTGATATTACTTTTACTTGTTATTATAATCTGGAAGGTAATCTTTTAGGTATGTATACTTGGATGCATGATATTAGAATACCTATTGCGGCAATAGATAAATTTGAAAAAGAAATGAAAAAACGGAGTATTGCAATCTTTAACCAAACCCCTTCCGGGGAAAAATATAAAAGGGTTCCTTATGTAAAAATGATGCTTTCTTACACTTTTGGAAAAAGCAAATAATGCGAATTATGCATTTGTAAATAAAGGTCAAGCCAAATTTATCCAATAAATTTGGCTTGACCCTATTTACCATTACCATCTAAAGTCATAAATTTAAATACTTATGAATCAACAAAAAGTATATTTTACTTTGTTTCTTTTTCTGTTATGTACTTCTTGCTATAATATAATTGATCAAGAAGCAGATAATACGGTACTAGAAGCGATTAAAAGAAATCCTGACCTTTCAATTGTTTTGTCTCACTATGAGAATCAGCCTCACAAAAAGGCTGCAGCTCGCTTCTTAATAGCTAATATGCATTTTTATCATACGTTTATTGACTCCCAAATAGATAGTTTAAAGCGGCTTAAAAAAGAGAGCATTTTAAAAGGACGCATTAGTGATGAAATTGTAGCTCAATGGAAATCTTTCGATTATAAAATACTGCCAAAGGTGGAAGATATAGATGTTATGACAGCGGAGCTTTTGATAGAAAATATAGATTTAGCTTTTGACGTCTGGGAAAAACGTCCGTGGAGTAGGCATTACAGTTTTCAGGATTTCTGTGAATACATTCTTCCCTATCGAATAGGGGATGAGCCTCTTGAAAGCTGGAGAAAAATTTACTATGAACGTTATGCGCCAGTATTAGATTCTCTATATCAAGGAAGTGATGTTGCAGTTGCAGCTCGTGTTATGGCTGACTATTTGAAGAATGAAGGGTTTACCAATCATACAGATTTTATTCTTCCGCATTTGGGGGCTTTCTTTTTGTTGGAGAATCGTGTAGGGTATTGTCGGGAGAATTGCGATATTGCTATATATGTGATGCGTGCATTAGGAATACCTGTTGCTATGGACTTTTATCCAGTTTCACCCAGCTATAACAGTCAGCATTTTTGGACAGCATTAATAGATACAACGCATCTGGCAATTCCTTTTAATTACATAGAAACAGAAATAAGCAGGCAGATAGGAAAAGATGAAAGAAAGAAAGGAAAAGTTTATCGTTTTTTTTATGGTGCACAATTAGAGAAACTGTCTGGCATATACAATTCGACCAATGTTCCGGAACTATTTAAAGATTCGTTAATTGGGGATGTAAGTAGTGAATATTTTCCTGATAGCAAAATATCCATTACAATGGAGAAGCAACCCAAGGATGGCTTCGGGTATTTGTCTGTTTTTACTGGACAAGAATTAGCGCCAATAGATATAGCAAAAGTAAACAGGAAAGAAGTTGATTTTCTTTATGTAGAACCAGATTTGATCTACTTTCCTTCCAGTATGGAATCTGGAAAAATAATCGCCACCGGATATCCTTTTATTCTTAAGAAAAACAAAGCTGTCTGTTTTATTCCGAATACAACAGATTTGACTACGATTATTCTGAAACGTAAATACCCGATGCGGAATAATCTAACATTTTTGGGGAGTGCGTGTGGCGTGAAGATAGAAGGAGCCAATCGTATAGACTTTAAAGATTCAAAATTACTATATGAAGTAACTGATACGCCTCGGATAAATTACAATGTAATTTATCCTACGTTACAAGAAAGATTCAGATATATCCGCTATTCGGCGCCAGAAAACAAGCAGATACAATTAGGAGAATGGTATATGTTCAATGAAAAAGATGAAGTTCCTATAATACCTGTGAAAATCTGGGCTAATCATCTTTTAGATGAAACTCACGAAAAAATTCTTAGTTTGATGTTTGATGGAGATTGGAGTTCGTTTTATATGTCTGCTGTGAACGGAGAACAGTTGATTTTTGATTTAGGAAAAGCTCAGCAATTGCATTCTTTTATTTTTATACCTCGCAATGATGATAACTTTATACATTTGGGAGACTTATATGAGTTATTCTATCATGCAGGTTGTCAAGGTTGGATTTCACTGGGTTTGCAGACAGCTAAAGATACGGAATTACAATATGAGAATGTTCCATTAGGGGCTATATTTTGGTTACACAATCATACTCGTGGAAAAGAGGAACGTTGTTTTTATATGGAAGATGGAAAACAAATATTTATTTGAAATGAGTTTGTCAACACTTCAGTATAAACTTGTTTAATATGTTGAAATACAGGTTGTTGTCATGTGATGACAACCGTTGTGGCAAGTGACGACAAACCATTTGTCGTCACTTGAAAAATAAATTATCATAACTTTACTACCCGGTATACAATACCTTTGCGAGTTCGCTTATATTCCAGATTATTCTTCCGCAATATCCTTCCGAAGTGATTTACATTGCTTGCTGTCAGCTTTATATCCCTGTT